>ERZ1090861.242-NODE-242-length-35751-cov-13.050790_pt1 | contig 35751 bp, 28 predicted proteins | sample MGYA00478482_ERZ1090861 | MGnify/ENA primary metagenome ERZ1090861 (study PRJEB33644, sample SAMEA5815744) | chicken gut metagenome | biome: Chicken; feature: Gastrointestinal Tract; material: Caecum | place: Ireland | collected 2019-01-01 | study: A study of the... | reverse complement strand
AGATCCGATTATCCAATCTCCTGGTATCCAGGTGTTTTCGGACGCCTCTCCACTCGCAGCTCTCCGACAAATCCGGATTCTTACTCCATATAGTTCGTCGGATCGACCGGCTCCCCGTCTTTAAGGACTTCAAAGTACAGGTTCGGCCCCTCCACGCTGTAGTACTTTGTCGGCTCACTCAGGTATCCGACAGTTTCCCCGGTTCCTACATAATCTCCTGCTGAAACGGGTACTTCTTTAAGCTGGCCGTATACTGCCGTGTAACCATTTCCCATGTCCAGAGTTACTGTTGTCCCTGTCTGCGCAGTCTGTTCAATGTTGGTAACAATTCCTGCCGCTGATGCTCCGATAGTTTCTCCGACTTCTCCACCTACTATCAGCGCAGGATTGTATTTATACTGCTCTAATGTCTGGAAAAACACTGTCTGATCCATACTGTAACTCATTATAACAGCGCCGCTTGCCGGCCATTCAAGAATACTGTCCTCGCTGAACCAGACGCCTGATGTATTGTCTCCGGTAACTGCCGTCTCATCTGTATTAGTGTCGCTTTCCTCTGTCTGTACTTCTGCCGGCGTTTCTGTCTCACTCTCATCTTCCTGCACTGCATCTTTTTCTTCCGGCAGTACAATATCATCCGCAGTAGTTTCTTCTGATTCTTTGGCCAGCTCTTCTGCCTGTTGTTCTGCTTTCGCCACCTGCTCGTCTATCTGCTTCTGATAATTATTAAATGTATATGCTCCGGCTATTGCTATGACCGCAACAAAGCAGATTACGATTCCAACTGCGATGGCCTTTCCTTTTAATAAGGACGGCTTTTCATTTCTATTCATAATCATCACCTCTGACTATATCTTTGCCAGAAAGATGATGTCTTATTCTTTCAAACAAAATTAAATCAAATCTGATTCCTGAACGTCATTTTTCAGAGTGGTGCCTTCAAAGAAAAAACTCAATATTTCTTCGTAACTTTTTCCCTCTTTCGCCATTTCATTTGCTGTCCACAGACTCATGCCCATTCCGTGGCCTCTTCCTGTAGTGGTAACAATCAATTTATTATCTCCGGTGCTCAGGGAAAAATCACTTGACGGAAGCGATAACGCATCCCTGAACTGATCTCCGGTACAGACTGTCGTCCCGATCCGCAGTTCCTGCACATAACCGGCAGAATCCCGTGAACGGATTTCAAAGTCCTCAAAAGAATACCCTTCCTGCGCCTCCTCCTCTCCCGCCGCAGCTACAAGGAAATCCCTGCAGCATTCCTGGATTTCATCATAACTGAATGAAAACATCCCGATCTCATCATCAGCCTCTTTATCAAGAGGACATTCTTTCACTGCTAAATAAGGATACTCCTGACTATTCAGCACTTCTTCCGCACTTCTTGTCATTCCGCTGCTGGACTGATGAAAAGGCAGCCAGGGGTATGCATCCTGATACCAGAGTACAATATTATCCGTCTCTTCCACTGCACGAATGCAGCGTTCATATTGCTTCTGTGCTTCTGCCGCTCCCCACTTTTCCTCCATTTCTTCTCTGGTCAGATAACCGGAATCCAGTGTTTTATCTTCGCCTCCGCTCAGCTCCCGATAAATATTGGTTCTTATCAGGACAGCCTGGGCCTTCATCGCTTCTGTTCCACTGTCCTTCTGCATTTCCGCCGCAAGCATTCCGGCCAGATACTCCGTCCATCCGATTTCCACAGTCTGTACATTTCCTTCTGCGTCTGCTGTATTTACCCGTACGAAAGAATTTTCCTGCCTCCTGGAGGCCTCTGTATCCGTTCCATTCACAAACACAGAGACAACATAAGGCAGCAGAATAAGAATAATAAGGAATGCTGCTGCAGATTTCAGCTTTTGTTTCATATAATACCGTCTCATAAAAAACAGTCCTCCATATTTTAGTATATGAAGGACTGTCTGACAGCAGAACATATAGTATATGCAGGAGCATATACTCCTGCATATTGTTTCACTTATTGAACATTATTATCCGGATTCTGCGGCTGCTCATCAGAACAATTTTCCCCTGTCTCCTGCTGAGAATACGGCTGCGGATTCTCTCCCGCATCCTGGTACGTATACTGCTGAAAGGACGTCTCTGCTTCCTGCTGCGCATAGTACTGCTGCTGCGGGGGCGTCACAGTTTCCTGCTGCGGATGGTACTGCTGCGGGGGCGTCACAGTTTCCTGCTGCGCATAGTACTGCTGCGGGGGCGTCACAGTTTCCTGCTGCGCATAGTACTGCTGCTGCGGAGGCATTCCGTTTCCCTGCTGCGCATAATACTGCGCGGAATTCATTCCTGCTTCCTGTTGGAAATTATCTGCAGGATTTACCGGTGAAACAGGCGGCGTCATTCTCTGCGGCGGTACAGGCGGCTCCATTCCGGGCATAAAATCTTTGTTGCGAAGAACAAAGGTACAAATCGCCTCGTAAAGGGGAACCAGAGAAGACAGCACCGCATGCGTGATCGCCATATTTCCTGTAGTAAATCTGCCGTAAATCTGTTTGTTGATCAGAATACGAAGAACCTGGTAGACAGCGCTGTATAAAACTGCGACAACAATCCAGATAATAAGGAAGAATAGCATCCCTGTAATCGTGCCTGTGCTAAGTCCGCTGTATCTGCCGTATGACTGGTAATCCATCATCATTCCCACTCCGCTGAACAGGAAAAACAACATATAAAATATCCAGAAAATTACACCGGATATAATCGGCATAACCAGATTCCATACCCCGGGATTTTTTATTTTCTTTGTTTTCAGAGAAATCTCTCCCGCCAGCTCGCCCTGCATATAATCTCTGGCGAACGGAATGAAAGCAAGCCACGGAATTGAATACCCGATCCTTTTCCCTATCGTATATAGGCCGATTGAGTGAAGGATATAAGCGGCCAGTGCAAAAACACCAATCAGAACCAGAACGATCAGACAGATCGATAAAACTGCTATCGCCATATTATCTGCTGAATTATATGAATAATGATAAGATGTGTGCATTGCAAACGCCTCCTTTTACGCTTCCTGTCCGGAAGGAACCTCTATCTTATCCAGTTTCCAGATATCTCTTACATACTCCTCGATGGTTCTGTCTGAGGAGAATTTTCCGCTGCACGCAGTCTGCAGCATAGCCATTCTGGACCATCTCTGCTGGTCTCTGTAAGCCTCTTCCACTCTCCTCTGCGCATCTGCGTAAGAGCGGAAATCTTTCAGAATGAAGTACATATCCGGCTTATCTGTGCTCTGCGTATTCAGCAGTGAATTGTACAGATTCTTATACATATTGTGGTCGCCATGAGAATAAGTACCGTCCATAAGCTGATCTACAACACGCTTCAGTTCCCAGTCGTTGAAGTAGATTTCCTGCGGATTATAGCCGCCGTTATTCTCATAATTGATAACTTCCTGTGAACTCAGTCCGAAGATAAATGCATTCTCTTCTCCGACTTCCTGAACGATCTCCACGTTGGCTCCGTCCATTGTTCCCAGCGTAGGCGCGCCGTTGAGCATGAACTTCATGTTTCCTGTACCGGAAGCCTCCTTGGACGCTGTGGAAATCTGCTCGCTGACATCCGCCGCGGCAAAAATTATTTCTGCGTTGGATACCCGGTAGTCCTCAATGAAGACAACTTTCAGCTTGCCGTTGATACTTCTGTCATTATTGACAACATCTGCCACGGAGTTGATCAGCTTGATCGTCTCTTTCGCGCGGAGATAACCGGCTGCCGCCTTCGCGCCGAAGATAAATGTTCTCGGATAGAAGGATATTTCCGGATGTTCCTTGATCTTATTGTACAGGTACATAATATGCAGTATATTCAGGAACTGGCGTTTATATTCGTGGAGACGTTTTACCTGCACGTCAAAAATGGAGCGCGGATCCACGTCAATGCCGTTGTGTTCTTTAATGTATTTAGCGAGACGCACTTTATTCTGGTATTTGATCTGCATAAATTCACGTCTTGCGTCCTCATCTTCCACATATGGTCTGAGCTTTGCGATCTGAGACAGGTCTGTGATCCAGCTGTCGCCGATCTTATCTGTAATCCAGTCTGCAAGCAGCGGATTGCCGTGAGCCAGAAATCTTCTCTGGGTAATGCCGTTTGTCTTGTTGTTGAATTTCTCAGGCATCATTTCATAGAAATCTTTCAGCTCCTGGTTCTCCAGAATCTCTGTATGGAGTTTTGCCACGCCGTTTACGGAAAATCCCGCGATAATAGCCATATTCGCCATGCGGACCTGACCATCCATAAGGATCGCCATCTTCTTCACCTTCTGCTCGTTACCCGGATACATTTCACGGACTCTGATCAGGAAGCGGCGGTCGATCTCCTGTACGATCTGATAAATACGCGGAAGAAGTCTGGAGAACAGGTCGATAGGCCATTTCTCAAGGGCCTCCGCCATAATTGTATGGTTTGTATAAGCACATGTCTTCGTTGTAACATCCCATGCTTCTTCCCAGTTTAAGCCCTCTTCATCGATGAGAAGTCTCATCAGTTCCGGAACAGCAACTGTCGGATGCGTGTCGTTCATCTGAATTACTACTTTTTCATAGAGCTTACGCACATCGCTGTGTTTCTTTTTGTACTTTGCAATCAGCGCCTGAAGGCTTGCTGAAATAAAGAAATACTGCTGTTTCAGACGAAGTTCTTTTCCGGAATAGTGATTGTCATTCGGATAGAGAACATCAACGATCAGTTTTGCCAGATTTTCCTGTTCAACTGCTTTATGATAATTTCCTCTGTCAAACTCATCCAGCTTGAAGTCTGTAATGGCCTTCGCGTCCCACACACGCAGGGTATTTACCACATGGTTGCCGTATCCTACGATAGGCATATCGTAGGGAATAGCCAGAACGGATTCATAGTTCTCCTGAATGAATTTGTCCTTTCCTGTTACCGGATCCTTTTCAAAACGGATATTTCCGCCGAAGCGGACTTCCTTCGCATACTCTTCTCTGCGGAGCTCAAAGGGGTTGCCTTCTTTGAGCCAGTTGTCCGGAACCTCAACCTGGTAGCCGTCCCGGATCTCCTGTTTGAACATACCGTAACGGTAGCGGATGCCGCAGCCGTACGCCGGATAATTCAGGGTTGCAAGAGAATCAAGGAAACATGCCGCAAGTCTTCCCAGACCTCCGTTCCCAAGAGCCGCATCCGGCTCCTGATCTTCTACGACATTCAGGTCAATTCCCATCTCATCCAGCGCTTCCTTTACATCTTTATACACTGTCATATTGATCAGGTTATTTCCCAGAGCGCGGCCCATAAGGAATTCCATTGACATATAGTAGACTGTCTTCGCGTCCGCTTTGTCATATGCTTTCTGTGTAGCAAACCAGTCGTCAAAGATGACATCCTTTACTGCGTAGGACACAGCCTGAAATACCTGCTGCGGGTTTGCTTCCTCAATCGTTTTTCTGTATAAAGTCCTGATATTGTCCTTTACCGTCTGCTTAAATGTTTCTTTTTCAAATCTTTTGCTGAACATTGTACTATCTTCCTTCCTTTTCAACACCCATTGTAACCGCTTCACCGTTGATCTTCCACTCCTTCACATAGCCTGCTGGCTGAGCTTTTACAACTTCGTCGGCCAGAACTTCGCCGCCGATTTCTGTGCTGTTCTTTTTGAAAATGGCTTCTGCCTTTTCACTTCCTTCGTAAGTTACACGGATTCTGTCCATAACTTCAAAATCCGCTTCTTTTCTCATCGTCTGGATTTTACTGATGATCTCACGTACAAAGCCTTCCTCCAGAAGTTCCGGTGTCAGATTGGTGTCCAGAACAACTGTAATTCCATTGTCATCCTCAGACACATAGCCTTCTACCTGAGCTGTATCAATCAGAAGATCTTCCTTGAAAAGAGTAACCTCCTGGCCGTTTACGTCCAGTTTCAAAGCGCCGGACGCATTGATCTCATCCATCGCGGCGTTGCCGTCCACGCTGTCAAGAGCAGCTTTTATGCCACCTAACAGTTTACCATATTTCGGGCCCACCGTCTTTAACTGGGGTTTAAAACTGTATGAAGTAAATTCTCTTACATCTTCCGTAAATTTAACATTCTTCACATTCAGTTCATCTGCTACGATTTCCTGATAGAATTCCGGAAGCTCAAATCCGGCTTTTACAAACATCTGACCGATAGGCTGGCGGTTCTTTATGTTGGACGCATTTCTGCAGGCACGTCCCATAACAACCAGCTTGAGCACGTTATCCATATTCTGCTCCAGCTCCGGATCGATCTGCTCCTCTTTTACTTCAGGGAAGAGGCACAGATGGATGCTTTCCGGCGCGTCTTTGTCAATGCTGCAGACAAGATTCTGATAGATCTCCTCTGTCATAAACGGAATCATGGGCGCTGCCGCCTTGGAAACAGTAACCAGTGCGGTGTACAGAGTCATGTATGCATTGATCTTATCCTGTTCCATACCCTTTGCCCAGAAACGCTCACGGCTGCGTCTTACATACCAGTTGCTCATGTCATCCACAAACTCCTGCAGAGCACGTGCTGCTTCAGGAATCCGGTAATTTTCAAGATGATTGTCCACTGCTTTTACCATAGTATTCATTTTGGACAGCAGCCATTTATCCATAACTGAAAGTTTGTCGTATTCCAGTGTATATTTTGTAGCGTCAAAATTATCAATATTCGCGTACAGAACGAAAAATGCATATGTGTTCCACAGAGTTCCCATGAACTTTCTCTGTCCTTCGGTAACAGCTTTGCCGTGGAAACGGTTCGGCAGCCAGGGCGCGCTGTTGATGTAGAAGTACCAGCGGATCGCGTCCGCGCCGTATTTCTCCAGCGCGTCAAAGGGATCCACTGCATTTCCTTTGGACTTACTCATTTTCTGGCCGTTTTCATCCTGAACATGGCCCAGAACAATAACATTTTTATAAGGCGCCTTGTTGAAAATCAGCGTAGAGATCGCCAGCAGGGAATAGAACCATCCTCGTGTCTGGTCAACCGCCTCGGAGATAAAGTCCGCCGGGAACTGTTCTTCAAATAATTCCTGATTTTCAAACGGATAATGATGCTGCGCAAAAGGCATGGAACCGCTGTCGAACCAGCAGTCGATTACTTCCGGCACACGATGCATCTCTTTGCCGCACTTCGGACACCTGATGGTCACCGCGTCGATATACGGACGGTGCAGCTCAATATCGTCCGGACAGTTATCGGACATCTCCTTCAGTTCTGCGATGCTGCCGATGGAATGCATGTGTCCGCACTCGCACTCCCAGATATTCAGCGGTGTACCCCAGTAGCGGTTACGGCTGATGCCCCAGTCCTGAACATTCTCGATCCAGTCTCCGAAACGGCCTTTTCCGATACTCTCCGGAATCCAGTTGATCGTGTTATTGTTCGCGATCAGGTCGTCCCTTACCGCTGTCATCTTGATGAACCAGGATTCACGCGCATAGTAAATAAGCGGCGTGTCGCATCTCCAGCAGTGCGGATAGCTGTGTTCAAACTTCGGCGCGTCGAAAAGCAGTCCTCTGCTGTCCAGATCCTTCAGCACTTCCGGATCTGCTTTCTTTACAAACAGTCCTGCAAACGGCGTGGACTCCGCCATGTTTCCTTTTTCATCTACAAGCTGTACGAACGGAAGACCGTATTTTCTTCCTACATTCGCATCATCTTCACCGAATGCCGGCGCAATGTGAACAACACCGGTACCGTCTGTCAGTGTAACATATGTGTCGCAGGTCACATAAAACGCTTTCTTGTTCTGCTTCGCAGCCGCATCTGCCGCGCACTGATAAAGAGGCTCATATTCCTTGCCCTCAAGATCGGTTCCCTTGTATGTCTCAAGGATCTCATATGCAGGCTTTCCTTCTTCACCCAGCTTTCCAAGCACGGTATCAAGAAGCGCGCATGCCATATAGTAAATATATCCGTCTGCTGCCTTTACCTTTGCGTAATCTTCATTCGGATTTACACAGAGAGCCAGGTTGGAAGGCAGCGTCCACGGTGTGGTGGTCCATGCCAGGATATAGGCGTCTTCGTCTTTTACCTTAAATCTCACAACCGCGGAACGCTCTTTTACATCTTTGTAGCCCTGAGCTACTTCCTGGGCGGACAGCGGCGTACCGCAGCGCGGGCAGTAAGGAACGATCTTAAATCCTTTATAGAGCAGGCCTTTATCCCAGATCTGCTTTAAAGCCCACCACTCAGACTCAATAAATGTATTGTGGTAAGTTACATAAGGGTGTTCCATGTCAGCCCAGAAGCCGACAGTGGAAGAGAAATCCTCCCACATTCCCTTGTACTTCCATACGCTCTCCTTACATTTGTCAATAAACGGCTCCAGACCGTACTCCTCAATCTGATCCTTTCCGTCCAGGCCGAGAGCCTTCTCAACTTCCAGCTCTACCGGCAGGCCGTGGGTGTCCCAGCCCGCTTTTCTGGGAACCATATAACCTTTCATTGTACGGTATCTGGGGATCATATCCTTGATAACACGGGTCAGGACATGACCAATGTGGGGTTTTCCGTTTGCAGTCGGAGGGCCGTCGTAGAAAATATATTCCGGACATCCCTCACGCTCTTCGATACTCTTCTCAAAGATGTGGTTCTCCTCCCAGAACTTCTCCACTTCCTTCTCCCTGCCGACAAAATTCATATCTGTTGGGACTTTCTTATACATGTTCATTTTCCTTTCTTTCGCCGGCCCGCCGGTATCCTGTGTCCATTGCGGGCGCAATTTTTTTGGAATGAAACAGAGCTTTTCATCAAACCCGAAAGATCCGGGACCGCCTTCCGACTGCAGGTCCTGTCCCGGCAAGATCTTTTTCTTTCAGCACAGAGATGCTCCGCCCGGCGCCTTTCAAACGGTCCTTCTCCTGTCTGAAAGAAAAAAAGCTTCCGTCCTGTAATAGGACGAAAGCTGTCTCTCGTTTTTACCACCTGTTACAACATACTCAGGCACACGCACCTTTCATATGCGTCCCCATAACGCGGGGACTTACGTCAGCCCTTACTCTGTATGTATTTCAGGGACTGCAGCTCGGGAGTGATCTTCGATAATCTGCTACTGATACCGGGCTTCCACCAATCCCGGCTCGCTGTGACGTTCATCAGATCTCTACTCTCTCCGTTATCACTTTTTCCTTTGAAATTCAATACAGAGTTATTATAAAAAGAAACCTGCAGTTAGTCAAGATTTTTTCTCCATTATAATTTATAACCCTTCATCAGCCGGGCTGTTCGTAAGAAAAATCCATGCTCGTGTTTTTCCAAAAGTGCCGGTCTGCGGACGAACTTTACTATAACAGATATCTCGCTAAAATCTCATCATATTCACCGCTCGCCTTTATATTTGCCAGGCCTTTATTAAACATATCCAGAAGCTCCTGATTTTTTTCTTCCATTATTCCCATACCATAAGGAGCCGGCTCACTCTCCATACCGTCAGGAATCCGAAGCGCCAGGTTCTCATCCCTGACAGAAGCCTGAATAACCGCTTTATCTTCCACGCACGCCGCGCTGTTGCCAAGGAGAACGTCCTGATACATTGTAGGAGAATCTTCGTATACGATTATAGTAAAGTCATATTTTTCTTTCAGGCTGTCTGCAAATTTCTCCCCTGCCGTACCGTTTTTCACTGCTACTATTTTGCCGTTCAAATCGTCAAAAGAAGAAACCGCACTGTCCTTCGGCACAACAAATGTCTGAGTGCTCTCATAGTAGCCGTCTGAAAAGATCCACCCGTTATCGATTCTCTCCTGACTGATTGTGGCGCCTGCCATAACCGCGTCAGCCTGCCCGGACTGAACCGCCGTTACTGCTGTATCCCAGCCAAGGCTTTGAAATTCATATTCAAAACCCTGATCTTCGGCAATAGCCTCAATAATATCTACATCTATGCCGACAAATTCACCATTTTCATCTGTATATTCAAAAGGTCTGAAGGCCGTGTCTGTTGCAATTACCCATATTTTTTCATCAGGCGAACTGTTTCCGCCAAAGCTGCTGCCGCTGATATCAGATGATTCGCATCCTGCTGTTATAACGACGGTCATTGCGGCGCACAGCAGCAATGCAACCTTTCTTTTCATAAATATTATCCTCTCCTTCTGCCTGTATACCGTCTCCGCTTGCCGCCTCTTCCGCGCATTTCTTTTATCTGCTGTCTTCTTCTCCGCATCCTGCGCTGTTTTCGGCGGCGCCGAATCCGCACCAGAATCAGGGTCAGGATAACGGCCAGAATAACACATGCCGCCCCTGCGCAAAGAAGTACTTTTCCCCACATGGGAATTCCTCCGTTTTCCCGAACATCATCACCGGCTTCTGACGCTCCGCTGATCTGAAGCCGGGTAGTATATCCGGTAGCTGACTCAATATATTCCGGAGTGAGTGTAACATCCGTACTGCCCACATTCTGATTCTGATAAAAATATGTGACTCTGCCGGTTCCTTCTTTTTCATCCTGAACGGTAATCTCCATCTCCAGATCTTTATATTCTACCCCCGGAGGCAGTACCACATATGCTTCAGGATCCGTGAATTCCTCAATCTGTTTTGGCTTTTCTTCTTTCATCAGGCTGATCTTCGAAAAATTACCGTAGGTATAATCAAACATTGCCCGGGTATCTACATATGCATCAGTTCCGTAATCATACAGAACAACTGCGGCAAGACGCATCTGTCCGTTATCCGCCATTGTAACAAGTGTAGTCCCCGCATCATCTGTATAACCGGTTTTCCCTCCGATACAATATTCATAATAATTGCTGTTTCCCTCCCAGAGCATTTTGTGATGCTGCTGAAATGTCCGGTTCTCGTCTACCAGATTGGTGGCTCCAATCGTATAATTCATGGTCTGCATAATGCCCAGAAGTTCCTGATGCTTAGATACTTCCGAGGCGATCAGCGCCATGTCATGGGCCGTTGTATAGTGATTTTCATTGTGCAGGCCATTAGCGTTTGTCCAGTGGGAACCTGTGCACCCGAGTTCCGTGGATCTCTCATTCATTTTATCAATAAATGCGGTATAGCCGCCGCCCAGTTTGCTGCCTACATTTTCTGCTATTGCATAAGCCACCTCATTTGCCGAAGCAAGCAGCAGCGCATGCAGCGCATCTTTCATATTTATAATCTCTCCCGGCCGCATTCCTATATGGGCATCGTCATACTGGAGAAAAGAAATACTGTCATCTGTAAATAAGACTTCATCTGTAAAATCGGAATTCTCCACCGCCACCAGCGCTGTCAGCAGTTTAGTTATACTGGCCGGATAAAGTTTTTCGTCTGCGTTCTTTGCATATAATATGGCTCCGCTGTCCATATCCATAATAACAGCAGCTTTTGCGTAAACCTTCGGACCCGCCGGCCATCCTGTCAGACTGTCCGTATCTGCCGGTGTCTCGTAAGATTGTTTCTTAAGTTTCTCTGCGTCATTCTCATCTGCATATACCGCTGCGGGGAGTCCAAGCACAATTACTGTCATCAGTATCACTGCCAGAACAGATTTCTGCAACTTTCTCATTCCGGTTTTAACCTCCGTATATCAAACATGCCCATTCAGAGCTTTATTTATTATAGACTCACAACACAGAAGTTGCAAGAAACAAAGCGGTTTCTGCAAAAATTTGAATTTGTGAGCGGATAACTTCCGCCGGGGAGCCCGGGTATTGTGCCGGAGAGCTCACTTTCGTTCGGACGCGGCGCAGCGGTACATAAGAGCGCAAAATACGCGCTCTAAGTGCCGGCGCCGCTTTACGGCTCTCCATCACAATACCCGGACTTCCCGGCTGCATTTTCCCGCTCACAATTTCAAATTCAGACAAGAAGAAACGAAGACAAAACTTTATCGACTGACACAAGACTGTATTCTGCGCTGCTGTTTGAAAGCAGGTATATTTTCCTGTTTCAAAAGCGGAAATCGGATAAATAGTTAGCCGTAGTCGAAATAGTTCTGTCTTTGTTTTTGTTTGTTGAATTTGAAATTATCAGTGGCAGTGCCGATTGGAAAAGAACAGAAAATGGCGGAATACGGACGATGGGATGCGCCTTTCGGATAGCGGCTGCGGGAAATTTCGGCGACTTGAAGCGTAATTTAGTAAAACTTAAAACCCTGAGTACAGGCGTTAGGATTTTAAATGGATCTATCCGAGCGGAACGTGAGTTTCCATTGAAAATCCTGCTTTTAGCCTGTTCTCAGGGTTTTGTAGTTTTAATTATTACGCGGAACGGAACTGAAATTTCCCGCAGCCGCTATCCGAAAACGATTTATTCTCATTTCGTATTCTGACATTTTCGGACTTTTTTCAATCGCATGCCACAGATAAATTCAAATTTCAGAACTTCCTTCTGTAAATCAGAACTCCACTGCATCCTGCCAGGATAAGAAGGGATATCACGGCTGCTGCCGCTGTCGGAAGCACGCTTGTCTGATCGCCGGTCTGTGCTGCTGCTGTAACATTCTGATTGTCTAAACTGCTGTCGTTTCCGTTATCGCCGGCATCTGATACATTCGGGTTCTCTCCTTCATCCGATGTGCCCGGATTTTCTGTATCCTGTCCGGATCCGGATGTGCCCGGCACATCTTCGTCTTCGTCATCCTGTCCCGGATTGTCCGGGTTCTCTGCATCCGGATCATCTGTTCCCGGGTTATCCGGATCTTCCGTTCCGGGATTGTCCGGCTCTTCTGTGCCTGGGTTGTCCGGATTCTCCGTTCCGGGATTATCCGGGTCCTCCGTTCCCGGGTTGTCCGGGTCTTCTGTACCCGGCTCTCCGCCCGGTTCCTCATCCATCTTCACAGTCACTGTCACAGATGCGCTGACTGTTTCGTCCGCAGCTGATAAAGCTGTAACAGTCAGTTCTGTCGCTGTTTCGTCGTCTCCCACTGTCAGGACGCCGTCCGCGCTGATTGCTGTCCTGTCGCTCTCGGCTCCTTCTACGGACCAGATCACATCCTGGGACGGGTCATTCTGACCGGTTACCTCTGCGGTAAACTGCTGGGTCTGTCCTTTCTCAAGTTCCGCGGAATCGGGAGTAATCACAACGCTTTCCACAACAGGATCTTCACTGCCCGGCTGGCCGCTTCCGGATCCGTCCGCGGTATAGCCGTCTGCATATACAACTGTTAATCTGCCGTCCTGAACGGTAAAGTCATAACCGCCGCTTTCCAGCTCCAGCTTCACAGTCATCTGTCCGTTGTGCTCTGCCGCTTCCACGCCGGATACGCCTTCCTCTGCCTCGAATCCTTCTACGGCGCTTTCGTCCACCGGAAGGTAAAGTGTTGCAGTTGTATTTGCCGGTATTACGGTGTGATAAGTTACAAGTTCTGCGTTTTCTCCCTCGCCCTGGCTTGTCCAGGCTGAAGTAATGGTTCCCAGATAAGAATCATAGGTTCCTTCCACGGAATTGATTCTTGCCTGATCATTGTAGGCTGCTCCGGTATCCAGCGCAGGCTGGAGGATAATATGTTTAAATCCCGGATTTTCTTCATCTGCCGTGATTCCGGCCATATACCGGTACATCCACTCCACAACAGCGCCGTATGCATAATGGTTAAAGGAATTCATCTCCGCATCACCGAATCCCACGCCTTCTGTGTAGGAGTTCCAGCGCTCCCATACAGTAGTTGCGCCCGCTTCTACCTCATACAGCCAGGAAGGCTGCTCGTCCTGAAGCAGAAGATCATAAGCCACATCCGCATGACCGTTGTCGGAAAGGACGGGGGTGATTACATTGGCGCCCAGGAATCCGGTAGCCAGCGTATTTTCGCCGTAATCTGCGCGGATGCTGGATTCATCCGGATTCTCATTGCGGATATTTTCAACCAGAAGCTCTTCTGCCGCCTCTTTCATTTCATCACTGTCATAGTAACCTAATTTGAGCATCCACAGAAGGGAGGTCTGAGAGTTGTCCTCCCATACGCCGCCCTTCATAGGACTTCCGTCTGAATTGTAGCCCTGGCCGAAGAACTGATAATTCTGAGTAGCGGTATTTCCGGAATCAATAACAAGATTACCGTTTTCAAAGGTCACATAGCTGTCAAGGAATGTCTCTTTGAGAGCTTCAAATTTCTGTTCATACTCATTCTGTTTTTCTGTCTCGCCCAGAACTCCCGCAATTCTGCTCATCAGCATAGTCACATATCCATAATAGTAGTCGGAAATAACTTCCACACTGGTGCCCTGGAAGGACAGCCAGTCTCCGTAATTATTTCCGCCGCCCAGATCAATCGGCGCGTGGTTTGCTCCATGCTCATTTGCCTGCATGGTATCCATATAATGTACCATGGCGTCCCAGTTTTCCCTTAAGACGGATTCATCTCCGGTCTGCTGGTACAGCACCCATGGATTGATAATTCCCACATCACTCCAGCCTGCGCCCCAGTTGCTGAAAAAGCCTGTCAGATCATCGATTACTGAAGGAACATATCCTTTGATCATAATGTTTTCTGACATGATATCCTGCAGATCGCTCAGGAACGGCACGGAATTAAAATTATAAACCGCGGTCTGAGCAAATGCCTGTGTGTCTCCGGCCCATGCCAGACGTTCGTCTCTCTGGTTGCAGTCCGTTGCTGTAGTAAAGTAGTTGCTGAGCTGTCCGTAAATTACGTTTGAGAAGAGCTTATTTACGTTCTCATTGTTTGTCACAATGTTTCCGGTCTGCTCGCTCACAGAGGAGAGGGCTTTCGATTTTGCAGCATAAATCGTCACAGTGTCTGTTGCTGTAATCTCAATATACTGATAGCCGAAGAAGGACATGGACGGCGTATACTGCTCTCTTGCCTCACCCGCAAACGTGTAAACCACGGAAGTTCTTGCTCCGCGCACACTCTTCTGATACAGGGAACCTCTCGGTCCGTCCGCCTGGGTTGCGCCGTTTCCGGAAGCACTTCCGTCGTTCAGCATCTCTCCGAAACGCATGGTAAGCTGAGTACCTTCCGCTCCGGCAAATTCCATCTGGGGAACTGCGGACATATTCTGGCCCATGTTAATAATCATGGTCTGTCCCGGATTCAGGGCAATGCCCTCCCCCAGTCCGTCCGCCTCGCTGATTACATTTACTTCCCCTCCCGGATATTCGGAAGTTTCTCTGTTTCCCTGATATACGGTAACTGATACCGGATCCGCGTCATATGCCGGGATAAATTTGCCCGGGATTCCCACCTGAGTGCGGATATCTCCGTCAAATGTTGTGGTGGACATGGCTGTCTTCGTGGAACGGAGAAGACCTTCATCTTCTGATGCCAGTTCCGTCCAGCTCTGCCCGTCTGCGGATGTCTCCACGGTATAGACTTTCGGATAGTTGGGGCATACCCCTTCGGTAAGGGATGTCTTTAACGTCCGGGCATACATTCTGATCTCGGATATGCTGACCGGAGTATCAAAAGTCAGTGTAATATGAATGGGATTGTCCAGAACCGGACCGTTGGAGCCGTAGCCCAGAATATCGGAAGAATATCCCCGGTCGGTTTCTTTGCCGTAGTCTCCGTCTGTCAGATTTGCCTAGGCCCACTGGTCAACTCCCGCGACACCGTTGGTATCAATCGAGATTTCAGCCTCTGCCGCGTAGTTGTTTCCTGCCCCGTCCAGAGCTTCCAGTTCCATAATCTGCAGACGGTTTTCATTATCCTCCGCTACAGCAGGCCCCAGTCCGGATATGGATATGCGCAGGTGCTGCGTCTCCGTTTCATCAAATCTGCTTCCCGAGTATATCTCCTGATCCGGATATTTCACTGTATTTCTTACCGTCCCTGTCTCCTGGCCGGTGAGAACGTCCGTCCACTGCTGTCCGTCGGAAGATACCTGGAGGGTATAGTTTTTCGGATAATTTACACACTCCTGTCCGGAAATGGAGTCCGCCTTTACCCTGGGATACATCTTTAATGTCTGGAAGGACTGTTCGCTTCCCAGATCAAATTCTATCGTAATCGGCTCAGAAGAAATATCATATTCTGTCCCGTTATAGCCGAGAATATTTGAACTGTAGCCGTAATCCGAGTCTGTCCCGTAATCTCCGTCGGTCAGATGATCCGGCTGCCATGCATCATAGCCTTCAAAAACATTCGACACGCTCAGGGCGCCGTCCTCTGTTGTAAGACCGGATACCACATTTGTTCCATCTTCATTCAGGAGCTCCACCTCCATAATCTGCAGGCGGTTCTCATTGTCTCCTGTAGTTGCCGGACCTGTCTTATTGACGGTCAGCCGGACATATCTGGCGGTCTGCTCATCAAATGTATTCTCAATCACAGGGATCTGAATCTCTTCTGTGTTTTCAGCGCTACACCAGCTGCTGTCGTCATAACCGACCTGGGTGAAATCCCCCAGCTCCTCTGCCAGTCTGGCGTCATAATCTTCCCCGTAGTAAATTCCGTTCCGGATGATTCCGCCGTCCAGTGTTCCTTTCCAGTCGGAAGTATTGGTGACGATATCCTGCTGGCTTCCATCCGTATATGTAACTTTCAGCCATGCTTTCACTGCCGGCTGCGCGGATGTTGTGGCAAGCCCGAACTTCCACCCGTTCCCCGCAAGAACAGAAACGGCGGCGGTATTCTCTCCTTCCAGAAGAGAAGTCACATCATAGGTCTGATATCCCAGACTTACATTTCCGTTTCCGTATCCCGGATTCATATGATGGTATTCTGTATTTCCTTCCGCATCCACAGTTCCTACCCGTTCACCGTTAATATAAGCCTGGTAAGCCCCGAGAGCCGTAATATAAAGTCTGGCCGAAGCCACCTCGCCCTGAAGCTCCTGCTCCGTACGGAATATGGGCGCCGAACTGCTCTGGTTCAGACGGATAAATTCTGCGTTTTGCCATGTATCCTGATTTGAAACGCCGGTCTCAAAAGTACCCATATCGGATGTGACGGAAACTCCGTCTTCATCCCAGACTGTAACTGTCCACTGATATGCCGTTCCCTCCTCAAGGGGCGTCTCTCCTCCATAGGGGATCCCTACAGAATCGCTGCTTTCCACTTTGCCGCTGTCCCAGACAGGTTCATCGTTCCCTGCCCGATAGACCTGAATCTGATATGCACTCTGCATTTTCCCGATAATTCCGGAATCCATCTGCCATCCGAAGTGAACAGAATCCGCTTCTATTCCAACAGGGTTCTGAAGATATTCTGTAGTCATTCCGGAAACAGAAAAAGCTGCCTCTTCGGCAGCAGATACAGAAATCGAAGTACATACCAGACATGCCGCCATGAAAAGAGCTAATGTCCTTTTCTTCATTTCTCATTTTCCTCCTGCCCTTAGTTAATCTATGACATATTTAGCATATCACGGCCTGTTTTTGTTTATCAAGGGCAATTATTTCATATATATGGTAAAATTTTACGCATTTTTCATAAATTTTGCAAAAATATACGCAATACGTTTAGATGTTTTGCACAATTTAAAATGCTTTTAAGGCATGAATGTGTGAAAAATATAGCCGGATTTTAATCAATCCGGCTAATCGCTATATCCGCGCCTTCTGCTTCCACAGATAAGCAGAACCGCCCGGGATAGTATCTTGTTGTAAACACATACTGTCCGTCATTAATAAATACTTCCACCGAGGAAACATCTGTAAGAATCCGGACATTTTCCACATTTCCCATTTCCGCATACCGGAGCCCCCGCCCGGCAGAGACCGAATTCCGGTTCTGATCTGTAAAGCGCATCTCGAACCGGCCTTCCCGGCACTCCAGGATCAGCTCTTCCGCCAGCACCGCCCGGAAATGATTTTTCCGGATACCGCTGATATAAGCCTGATACGCCGGGCATGCATCCTGTTCATAACGGCTTGCAGTCTTTTCTTCCGGCGTAAGGTGTTCCTGCAGTTCCCGCGCCGGACGCTGGCACACCTGTCCGTCCCGGACGAAGATCTCCCGTGGAAAAGTAAAGCAGTGCTGCCATCCCTCGTCCAGCGTCCGGTTCGTGTATTCCTCACAGTCCGGCATTCCCATCCATCCGATCTGGATCCGTCTGCCGTCCTCTGTCTCAAAGCTCTGAGGCGCATAATAGTCAAACCCGTAATCCCAAAGCCGGTATCCGGACAGACTGTATTTATCCAGAATGTCCCCTTCCACGGCAAACCAGCCTGACTGGTATACGTTCCGGCTGTCCCATATGCCACCTGTCAGCCCCTGGACAGAAGCCGACAGAATCTTCTCTCCATCCACTGTAAAATAATCCGGGCACTCCCACATATATCCGAAGGGTTCCTCTGTCTCAACCCGTCCGCAGTACGTCCAGTTTCTTTTATCCTCAGACCGGAAAAGTATGGCCGTTCCCGCATCATTCTTCGTGCGTGCCCCCTGTATCATATAGTAGGATCCATTCTCTTTCCATACTTTCGGATCCCGGACATGACAGGTCAGATCAGAAGGATAATCACTGTTCCGCATCAGTTCTTCCTTTCTTCCAAAATGCTTTCCGTCTCTGCTGACTACAAGGCAGGTATTTGCTTCCCGGCCGGTATTGATATAGTCAAAATTTTCTCCGTCCAGCTTTACATTTCCCGTATAATACAGGTACATAACGCCGTCTTCAACCAGGGCGGCCCCGGAATATACTCCATGACAGTCAAAGGGCTGATCCGGATACATGCTGACTCCTTCATATTTCCATTCAACCATATCTTCGCTTGTACAGTGTCCCCACATTTTCACGCCGCCTTCCGCATTAAAAGGAGAATACTGAAAAAAGGCGTGATAAACTCCGCCGTACCGGCAGAGTCCGTTGGGGTCATTGAGCCACCCCACCGGCGGCATAAGGTGAAATTTCTGCCGGAATCTTCCGTCCGATACCGCGTTTCTTTCCGCGGCTTCTGTCAGATTCATCAGATCTTTTGTCAATGCATTCATACTCTGTCTCCTGTTGCATATCTGAAAATCACCGCCCGGCAGAACTTCCGCGCCGCCGGGCCGGGTGTTATACTTTTTCTATTTCTTCAGCTTCAGAATCGGCTGATCCTTTCCCGTCTCTCCGGGAGCGGCCTTTTCAACCGTGCCGAACTGATCTGCGTTGGTCAGGATAACCATTGTCGTAGCCGGATATCCCGCTGCTCTGATCTGGTCCAGATCCGCTTCGATAAGCACGTCCCCGGCGTGGATTTTATCGCCGTCGGATACTTTCTTTGTAAATCCTTTTCCATCCAGCTTCACTGTGTCGATTCCCACATGAATCAGCAGCTCCGCTCCGGATTCTGTCGTGAGGCAGACAGCATGGCCCGTGTCAAATATATTCATTACTTCACCGCTGCAAGGCGCGGTGATTTTTCCATCCGAAGGCTCTACCGCGACAGTAGTTCCCAGAAGTTCTGACGCGAAAGTCTCATCACTTATCTGATCTGTCGGAACTACGGTTCCTGCCACAGGACTTGTGATGGTTTCTTCCGTAAGTTCTTCTGCTGAAGATGTTCCTTTCGTTGTCTCCGGCGTTTCTGCCGGATTTCCGGATGTTTCCAGTGCCGGAGCCTCTGTTCCCGCGCCGGCGGCCGCCTCCGGTTTCTTCTGATCTTTATAAAGGACAAATGATATGGCAAATGCAACTGTCACGGCAATTACCATTTCGATCAGGTACTGAACCGGCTGATCCAGGCAGAGCAGGATTCCGAAGATACCGGTCACGCCGGTTCCCCTGGCTCCCAGATGCACAATCGAAGCATAGAGGGCTCCGCAGCCTCCGCCGATACATCCCGCGATAAACGGCTTGAAGAATCTCAGATTCACACCGAAGATTGCCGGCTCTGTAATTCCCATGAACGCGCTCAGGGAAGACGGCAGAGCAAGGGATTTCACTTTTTTATCTTTTGATTTCACTGCTACCGCAAGAGCGGCCGCTCCCTGTGCCACATTTGCCGCGCTTGCCAGCGGGAGCCAGTATGTAACGCCGTACTCAGCCAGCTGTCCGATATCAATGGCCGTATACATCTGGTGGATACCGGTAACAACCGTAGGCGCGTACAGACCGCCCATGACAAGACTTCCCAGTCCGAGAGGCAGCGTTAAGAGCCACTGGATGCCGTACAGAACAGCATTTTCCGCCCAGACAAACACCGGACCAATCACTGCCAGGGTAAGGTATCCTGTCACAAATACGCTGACCAGAGGAGTTACGAACAGATCCAGCACCTCCGGAACAATTTTGTGCAGCCGTTTTTCAATAAACGCCAGCAGCCACACAGCAATTACAACCGGGATAACATGGCCCTGATATCCGACCATATCAATCTCGTAAAGTCCGAAGAACACCGGCTGCTTCAGATGCACGCCTTCTGTTGCGACTGTATAAGCGTTCTGCAGCGCCGGGTTAATCATAATCATACCGATAACCGCGCCCAGATACGGGTTTGCCCCGAATGCCTTTGCCGCGGAAAAGGCGATCAGGATCTGCAGGAATGTATATGCCGTGTTGCTGAACAGATTGGCGAATACATAGATCGAACTGCTGGTATCCATGGAAATAAATCCGTTATTGATCATGAAATCCAGAGAGTTCATAATTCCCATCAGGAAACCGCTGGCAACGATCGCCGGGATAATGGGCACGAAAATATCTCCCAGCAGTTTGATGGCCCGCATAAATATATTCTGCTTCTGAGCCGCCGCCTCCTTGGCCTCTGCCTTGGAGCTGGCTGTAATGCCTGCAATGGCTATAAACTGGTCAAACACCTTGTTTACAGTTCCGGTGCCCAGAATAATCTGGAGCTGGCCGGAGGCCTCGAACACACCTTTTACCCCTTCCACATTTTCCAGCGCTTCTTTGTCTGCTTTGCTGTTGTCGGCAATAACAAGACGAAGCCGGGTTGCGCAGTGCGCTGCCGAGACAATGTTTTTGCTTCCGCCCACAAGATTCAGAATCTCCCGGGCTGTCTTCTGGTAATCCATCCTCATTCTCCTTCCCTTATATATGAAATCGTTTTCATATTATTTCTGTAAAAATAATATGAAAAAAAATGCCATTTGTAAAGATGGCATTTTTACTGATATTTCATGTTTATAATTGTAAATAGTGCACGAAAACGATTTCACATATATCTTCTCACTTGCAGAGGCTCTAAAGACATTCGGATCATCCGGCCAATTTTCATTCTGCCTGCTGCCCGCCGCTCCAGCCCGGGGCTTCCACAAACTGAAATCCCAGTTTCATCTCCACCGGAATCCGTTCTTCCTTCTCCACTACATCCAGAAGCAGCTCCGCCCCCTTGATTCCGCTTGTTTTGTATGCAAAATGAACCGTCGGAATTCCGCCCGTAACCGCCTTTAAAAACTGGTTGTCGCCGAATCCGGTCACCTTTACCGGTGAGTTGCCGAAACGATACCTCTTTGACCCATCCGTATCACTTTCTTTCTCCGGCCCGTTCTCTTTCCTGTAGTCCAGAATGGCTTCCATGGCCCCGGCCGCGATGGTATCTGTGGCGCAGGATATGATAACGATATCATCTTTTTTCTTCAGCAGATCCATAGCCGCCTCATACCCGGCCTCCATGCGGAACCGGGAAACCCGCCGGTATTCTTCTTCCAGTTCCTGCCCTTCTGCCTTCAGGCCGGCACAGAAGCCGTCCTCTCTTGCGGCGCCTGCCGCCTTGTCTTCCCGTGTAACACCGATATAAGCCGCTCTGCCCTCCGGATAAAGGGCCAGCGCCCGGCCCACCGCTCTGCCCATAGCCTTTCCCGCGCCGTAGTCGTCGTGGTAGACGCAGTTGGCCAGTCTGGTGTACTGTCCGATTACAACCACAGGAACCCTGGATTCCTTCAGAAATTTTCTGTGCTGAGCGGTAATCATGGTACCGATGAGGATAATCCCGTCAACCGGATAATTTTCAAAGATTTTCATGTACATCACTTCTTTGTCCGCCTGGTTGTCCGTGCTGGCAAGAAGCATGTGATAGCCCCGCTCCGAAAGGACCTGGCCTACGCCTTCTGTAACCCGGCTGATGGACTCGGAATTGATCTTCGGAACCACCACGCCCACGAGACAGGCCTTCTTAGTCCGGAGCGTCCGGGCCTGCATGGACGGCTGATATCCGGTTTCCTGAATAACTTTTTTAATCCGCTCCTTCTTCTCGCCGCTGACATATCCTCCGTTCAGATATCTGGATACCGCGGCGTTTGATACACCGGCAAGCTGTGCGATTTCTCTGATTGTCATCTTTTCTGCTCCTTACACGAATCCATTCAGATATATTTTCCCAGATCAGCCATTACATCCGCCATGGTGATAGCCTTCAGTTCCCGCTCCATCGCTTCCTGCACCCGGAGCAGCTTATCGTCCAGAATATTGTGAATATTCCTTCCTACCGGACAGTCCGGATTGGGATTCTCGTGAAAATGAAACAGCGTGTTCTCCTCTATGCACTCCACGGCACGGTATATGTCCAGAAATGTAATCTCTTCCAGCGGCTTTATGACCGCCGCGCCCCCGGTCCCGCGCTTCACCTCGATCAGTCCCGCATCCTTTAACTGGGACAGGATCCGGCGGATAATAACCGGATTCACATTAATACTGGCAGCAAGAAAATCACTGGTAATCTTATATTCTTCTTTGAATGTCTCCATACAGGTCAGCATATGGACGGCAATCGTAAATCTGCTTGAGATCTGCATAACACACTCTGCTCCTTTCTCCTGAGCTTCCGCGTCTGCCGCGGCACACAGGATCGACCTCTGGTTTTATAACCTTCATTTTACCTGCTGTTCCCTGCGGTGTCAATTCTGACACCGGCGCCCCGGCTTTACCGCTTCAATTCCGCCTCATACAGCTCCCGGTCCACATCTTTGAACACATTGAAAATAATCCGGTCAAAGTCCGGATCATGCTCTTTAAGAAAGCCGGTCACGGTATCAGCCGCGATCTTTGCCGCCTCATCGTTCGGAAAATGAAATTCCCCTGTGCTGATACAGCAGAACGCCACGGAACGGATCCCATGCTCCACACAGCACTCCAGCACATTCCGGTAACAGCTTTCCAGATCATCCTTCAGCTTCTGATTCAGGCTTCCTCCTACAATGGGACCAACTGTGTGAATCACATAATCCGCCGGCAGATTGTACCCCTTCGTCAGAACAGCTCGTCCTGTGGGCTCTTCATAGCGGGCGCCGTACTGCATCCGTCTGCGCTTCATATAATGGCTGCATGCTTCCCTGAGCTCAATCCCGGCCGCGCTGTGAATAGCATTGTCTATACATTTATGGCATGGCACAAAACACCCCAGCATCTGCGAATTCGCCGCATTGACAATGGCTCCCGCACGCAGTCTCGTAATATCCCCCTGCCAGACGGAAATTTTATCCGCATACGGATGGCTGCTCCCGTACTGCTCCGCCGCCGTCGGAATATCCGTAAGCTCAACAATTCCTTTTTCTCTGGCCTCCTCGGTCAGAAATTCATCCTGCACTTTCACAACGTTTTCATTCATTTTCCCCGGCATCCGGATGTTCATAAGAGAGCGCAGAAGCATTCTCTTCTCTCCGTAATCCTTTCCTGTCTCCAGATCTCTGTATCTGCCGGAATCTTCCTTGAATTCATGAAGAAGATAATCCAGCCGCTCTTCCTGTTTTTTATCTGCTCCCATCATTCTCTGCCTCTTTTCTTATATCTTCAATACTTCTCGATATATCGTCATTGATTCCCACAGCCCGTTTCCCCAGGCTTTCCGGTACAATGGCCTCCCGGAGATTCATGCGGACCAGCGACCAGCCGCCGTTTTCCTTTACCATCTTTTCAAAGGGGAAACGGATAATCGCAGGTGTGTTAAATCCCACGCCCAGCTCCAGAAGGAGAGTTTTCTCTTTCCCGTGTTCCTTCAAAAACGCAGCGTACCTTCCAGCCGCCTCGTTCCAGTGCTCATCCTCCACAAAATACTGGTCGGACCTTAAGTGCATGGCCATATTTCCGCCGCAGACCGGACAGCGGGGCACCAGTTCCGACGGGATCCCGCAGTTTTTCCGCGCCCGGTTCATCTCCTGAAACAGTTCCACGGCGTCATATACTTTATCATGGCAGCCTTTCCCGCACTGAATCTCCCCGTAGTCTCCCTGGGTGGCAAAGATATCTTCATCTGCAAACCCGGCCTTCCAGAACTGGTGATCCACGTTGGTGGTCAGAACGAAATGGGGCTTATCCTTCACCAGTTCATAAACTGCCTGATAGAGCGGAAGCGCCGCCGGTTCGATCCGGTTCAGATATGCGTGTTTTGACCAGTATCCCCACTTTTCCTCCTCCGACGGGAAAGGATAAAATCCTGCGCTGTACATATCTGTCATAGCTTCACGGCCATACTTTTTTATAAAGTCCCCGAAGTTGTCCCGGAAGCGTTTCCCGCCGTAGCTTAATCCTGCTGCCGTGGATAGCCCTGCTCCCGCGCCGATAATCACTGCGTCCGCCTGTTTCAGAAGGGACGCCGCTTCCCGGATCTGTTCTTCATAAGGGGTGTGCTGGAACACATAATCCCTGGCCGGCACGCCGCTTAAAAACTGCATAAAATCCACTCTTTTCGTCTGTTTCTTCCGGTTTAATATCTGAATTGCCATATTGTTATTCATCCTCCTTTTCCCTGGCTGCCATAAAATCCGTGTATCCCGCGCAGCGCCGGTTTTATTGTAATATCAATTATTACATCTTGCACTGTCAAAATACCACTTCTTTGTTGTAATGTCAATAGTTACATATGATTTGCAGGAAATCACACCTATAAGACACATGAGGTTTATAAAGTATGAAGCCGGGATAAATCCGAATGGGGTGAAGGAGTTATCGAAGAAAGATGGGACCCGGAGCTGTAAAGCTTCAGATCCCATCTTTCTAGTTCAATAATTTATTCCCTTTCTCACAGATTTCATAAATCTCGTCATACTTCTCTTCGATCAGCGGCATCATCTTCTCTGTCTGCTTTCTGACGCCTGCTTTGTACAGGAAATACGGAAGAATCCAGCCGAGGAATCCCGGTATCGCCAGAATAATACATAACAGGATCCGGGGAGGCTGTGCCGTCACTGCAAATGTAGAGCCGGCCATAAATGCTGTGCCCAGGATCCCCACAGTCAGTGCTGTCACAGATGGACGGGATGTCTTCTCTTTCTCAAGATTCCCGATTTCCGCGACACACGCTTCAAAATTTCTCTGAAGTCTGGTCAGTTCCATTTTATTCAGGATTCTGCGGTCGCGCTTCATCCGGATAACGATTTTTTTATGCTGATGTTTTCCTTTACCCGCGGAATATCTTTCTGTGGTATCCGGCATTACATTTTCATCAATCTCCCAGCCGAAATTTGCATATCCGTCCATGAGGAAAGATGCCTGTGCAATGTCCGCGATCACTTCCTTATATTCAAACGCAATAAAGCTTCCGTTTCTTCTTTTTGTCTGTTCCATCTGATCACTCCCTTTGACCCTTTTCCTGTAGTTTGCCTGCTGCCGGGACTCTTACCGTAAATGTACTCCCTCTGCCTTCTTCGCTGACAACGCTGATTTCTCCGTTCATCAGAACAAGGATCCGTCTGACGAGGGCAAGCCCCAGTCCGTTGCCTTCCTGAGAATGAGAGGTATCCCCCTGGTAGAACTTATCAAAAATATGACGGATGTTTTCTCTGCTCATGCCGCAGCCGGTATCTGTCACTTCCACCTCCGCATATCCGTCGGAAGATATCTGCCGTACCGTCACTTTTCCGCCGGGCTCCGTGAACTTGACCGCGTTGGAGAGCAGATTGTTCCAGACCAGTTCCATCAGGCTCCTATCCGCGTCTACGACAGCCTTTTCCTCCATATCCACTTCCAGATCCAGATTTTTTTCATCCCACATTTCTTCATAATTCAGGATACACTGTTCAAGCTGACCGCACAGATCGTAGGATTCGATCTCCGGGTCGATCTGCTGATGCTCCAGCTTATTCAGCCGCAGGATATTGCTGATAAGGCTGGAAAGACGGCCCGCCGCTTCTTCGATATTCTGTGCGTATTCAAGCCGCTCTTCTTCCGTTCCTTTTCCGGTCTGGAGCAGCTCCGCATAATTTTTGATAACAGCGATCGGTGTCTTCATCTCATGGGAAACATTGGATACGAAATCCGTTTTCAGTGTCTCCACGCTCCCCAGCTCCTCCACCATCTTGTTAAAGTCCAGAATCATAACATCCAGATAGTCCAGTCTGTCGGATGTATGCGTCGTAGGAACATATACCGAAAAGTCCCCGTTCGCCACCTGCTCCGTTGCCTCAGCCAGCCTGTGGAGGGGTTCCTCATATGTGCTCTTTATCTTCCTTCGTGTAAATAAAGTCAGTCCCACTGCCACACATCCCCAGTAGACCATTGGAACAATCGTCTGGACGAGTTCATTCCATTTCAGCCTGTTCATCAGCACCACAAGTCCTACATGAATTCCGGACATAAGAAAAAGAACTCCCAGGAAAATCGCAAACAACGAAATTGGGAATAGACTGTCCTTTATAATGGGCTCTCCGGTATTTCTGCTGTTCCTGTTCATTGCAGCACCGCCTTGTATCCCAGTCCCCGGACTGTGACAATCTTAAATCCGTCACAGCCGGACAGTTTATTCCTGAGCTTGGTCATGTACACATCCACCGCGCGCAGACTGGTGTCACTGTCCACATCCCAGAATTCATCCATAAGCTGGGCTCTTGAAAATGTTTTTTTCGGATAGGATAACAATTTATATATGATATTAAATTCCCGTGTCGTCAGACTGATCTCCTCTCCGTCCACCTCCGCGCTCATGCCGTCTGCATCCAGCGTCAGATTGCCGACAGTGATTTTCCGTTCTGTCTCAATATTTGCCCGGCGCAGAAGCGCGCGCACGCGGAGTACCAGCTCATCCAGATCAACCGGCTTGACCATATAGTCGTCGATGCCCAGCCGGAACCCCCGCTGCTTGGACGGCAGATCATCCTTCGCGGACATAAAGAGGATCGGGATTCTCTCATTTACTTTTCTCACAGACCTGGCAAGCTCAAATCCGTCAATCTCCGGCATCATGATATCCGAGATGATCAGATCGTAAAGCTGACTGTACATCTCGTCATAGGCATCCCTTGCGTTCAGACAGCCTTTGGTCTGAAAACCACTGTCATTTAAGTAAGTGCAGACAATCCGGTTGAGTTTTTCATCGTCTTCCACAACAAGGATATGTATCATATTCTTTTCCTCCGTTTATAATAGCAAAAATAATCTTACAAAAAAGTATAGGCCGCGGCTGCATAAATAACACCCCCCCGGATGCCCTTTATTATTTGAATCCTTTTGTCAGCGGAATCAGGCACAGAAGCAGGACAATTCCCACTATTCCTATCACAATCCCCAGAACCATATTGCTCCACACCATGGTCAGACACATGCCCACTCCCAGGGTAAGAGCTCCCACAATTCCCAGAAGTACAGTACCTATCGTCTTTCCGGACAGGCGGATGGGACTCTTATTTTCCATCTTTCTCCACACAAGCACCATGATCAGGAGAACAACCACACCGATCACTCCCATAACAACTCCCGGCCGGAATGCGTTCCACTCGGGAATCAGTGCCATGCACATACCCAGCGCGAATAAAATACCTCCGATCGTGCTTAAAATCATTGCTACAAAACTGCTCTTTTTCATTATCTTTTTCCCTCCTGTTTTGCTTTTCTTTCCGCTTCTCTTTCCTGCTGCTCCGCTGCGAGTCTCGTCTTTGCTTCTTCTACCGTTTCGCCGTCTTTTGTCAGAAACTGATCTACAAAAGAATCTGAGATTTTTGTAAATCCGCTGACTGCGCCGTTCTCAATCTTTTTGTAGCCCCCGACTACTCCTTCCTCGATTTTCTTATAGCCGCCGACAACTGCATCGGCGATCTTTTCGTTTGCCTTTACAAGCTTTGACTTTGCCATTTTCTGCTCCTTCTTTCTTTGATCTATTCTGTATTTCCTTTCGACGATATAAAGATACCGCCGCAGCGTTGAAGAAATATTTCTGTTTTGTTTCTGAAATATTAATTGAAATTTTCTTTTGAAATTAAAAAACGTGTATGCCGCACTATGGATCATATAGTGTGACATACACGTTTCTTTTTATCGGTTTAAAAACGGAGGGCATCTTTCATTATGGCTTTCGCTGTCATATAGAATTCCTTTTCTTCACAGCGTCAAACGGACACGCTTCCATACAGTTTCCGCAGTGCAGACAGTGCTCCTGCCGGATAGTGAAAGGGATTCCTGTCATATCAATACATTTCCGCGGACATCTGCTGACGCAGGTACCGCAGCTCCGGCACCGGCCGGTAATGAAAAATTCTCCGATCTGACCGTCCGTCCCAGCAGGGAAAGTTAAAATACCACCTATATAAACAGCTGATCCGCTGTTACGCCATAACCGGCTTCAGTGCTTCCGCAAGCTTGTCTTTCTCTGCCTGTGCCTCTGCCAGATCTTTACCCAGTGTTGTGTAATAGATCTTAATCTTCGGCTCTGTTCCGGAAGGACGAACGATAACAGTCTCGTTGTTCTCCAGCTTGTAGATCAGTACATTTGCTGACGGAAGGCCTGTCTCCTCCGGTTTCGTATAATCTGTTACACTTACTACCTTGTATCCCGCAACCTCTGTCAGCGGGTTCTCACGGAGTCCCTGCATGATTCCTGCCATCTTGTCCATTCCGCTTAATCCCGGGAATTCGAAGCTGTCAACCTTGTTGAGGTAACGTCCGTACTGCGCGTAGATTTCTTCCATTCTCTGCTTCAGTGAGCTGCCGATGCTTCTATAGTAAGCAGCCATCTCGCAGATCAGCATGGAACCGATAACCGCATCTTTATCACGTACATACGGTCCTGCCAGATATCCGTAGCTCTCTTCAAAACCGAAGATAAAGCGGTCCACTTCTCCTGCCTCTTCCAGCTGCGCGATCTGATCGCCGATCCACTTGAATCCGGTCAGAACGCTCCGAAGCTCTACCCCATAGTGCTCCGCAATGGCGTCAGCCAGCGGTGTGGATACAATGGATTTTACCGCAACGGCTTTCTCCGGCATAGTGCCCTTCTCAATACGTCCCGCGCAGATATAATCAAGAAGAAGAACGCCTACTTCATTTCCGCTTACCAGTTCATAGGAACCGTCCGGACACTTCATGGCAATCCCCACCCGGTCCGCGTCCGGATCAGTTGCAAGCATCAGATCCGCGCCTGTCTCTTTTGCCAGGTTAAGTCCCTGCTCCAGAGCCTCAAAGATCTCCGGATTCGGATAGCTGCATGTGGTAAAGTAACCGTTCGGATACTCCTGATCCGGTACGATGGTAATATCTGTAACACCAATATCTTTTAACACCTGAGTTACCGGTACAAGTCCGGAACCGTTCAGCGGGCTGTATACCAGCTTCAGGCCTGCTGTTTTACAAAGGCCCGGACGAACCTGTCTTGACTCAATAGCATCATAAAGAGCCCGCTTGCAGTCGTCTCCTACGAAGCGGATCAGTCCTTCCTCAACGCCTTCCGCAAAGGACATGTATTTCGCGCCTGTCAGGATATCTGTCTTCAGGATCTCGTCGTATACAATCGCTGCCGCATCATCTGTCATCTGGCATCCATCCGGCCCGTAAGCCTTGTATCCATTGTATTTTGCGGGATTGTGGGAAGCTGTCACCATAATGCCTGCATTGCAGTTATAGTAGCGTGTCGCGAATGAAAGGGCCGGCACGGGCATCAGCGCGTCATAGATTCTTACTTTAATGCCATTTGCCGCCAGAACGCCTGCCGCGTTCTTTGCGAATACGTCACTCTTGATACGGCTGTCGTAACTGATCGCCACCGTCTGGGTTCCTCCCTGTGTCTTTACCCAGTTGGCAAGTCCCTGTGTAGCCTGACGGACTACGTAAATATTCATACGGTTTGTTCCTGCGCCGAGTACGCCTCTCAGACCTGCTGTACCGAACTTCAGTGCAACTGCAAAACGTTCTTTGATCTCATCGTCATTTCCTTCAATTCTGGATAATTCCGGTTTCAGATCCGGGTCTTCCAGGTCGGCTTCCATCCAGCGCTTATACTCTTCCTGATACATTTTTACCACTCCTATTACTTTTCTTATAATTTTTTTGTGAAAAAATCACAATACTTACTAACACTATACCATGTTTAGGGACAGACGGCAATCATTCTTGTGCGACTATTTTTCTCTTTTTTTCTCTGCGGCAGACTTCCTTCAGTGAGACTGAACCGCATAGCCTGGCATTCGGAATAAACCGCTGCTGTTTTGCCTGAAAAGGTTCAATTATCACTTGTTTTTTCGCCCGGGTTTGTCTACTCTATTAGTAAGACCTGAAATCATTTATTTCGGATTAATTGTGGGGGATTGATCGATATGAACAGCAGGAAAAAAGAACAGATCAGATATCGTGTCTACGAAATACTTGAAGTGAGAAGCGGGCCGGATCCGGCTGCCCGCGTGTATGATTTCGTATATCTGATTACGATTATCCTGAACCTGGCTGTCAGTGTTCTTTATACATATGAAAAATACCGGATGCGGTACGGCAGTCTGTTTCTTGTTCTGGAAAATATTACCGTAGTCATGTTCTGCCTGGACTACCTGCTCCGGATATGGACGGCAAAATATGCCCATCCGGAATCCGGCAGTCTGAAGGCTGTCCGCAAATATATCCTGTCCTTTACCGGAATCGTGGACATGCTTTCCTTTCTCCCCTATTATCTGCCGATCTTCTTCCCGTCCGGAGCGGTAGCTTTCCGGATGCTGAGAATCATGCGGGTATTCCGGCTGTTCCGGATCAATTCCTACTATGATTCCTTCCGGCTGATTACAGAAGTACTGAACAGCAAACGGCAGCAGCTCTTCTCCTCTGTATTTACCATACTGATTCTCATGGTTGCGTCCAGCCTGTGCATGTACAGCCTGGAACACGAAGCGCAGCCGGAAGTATTTACCAACGCATTTTCCGGCATCTGGTGGGCCGCATCCACTCTGCTTACCGTCGGATACGGGGATATCTATCCCATAACCACTCTTGGAAAACTGTTCGGTATTTTTATCACATTTCTGGGAGTGGGCATGGTGGCGATCCCTACCGGTATTATATCCGCGGGATTTGTGGATCAGTACTCCCGCATCAAGCGGATGGCCGAATACGGGCGGGAAGAAGACGTGCATTTTATCAAAATCCACCTTACATCCCGGGATCCCTGGATCAATAAGAGCATCGCCCAGCTTCACCTGCCTGAAAGAGTCATTGTTGCCGTGGTGCAGAGGAACCAGCGGATTCTTGTTCCCCGGGGCAATCTTGTCCTCCAAGAGGACGATGTAATGGTCCTGGCGGCGGAATCCTTCCAGGATAAAGATCATATCCGGCTAAAAGAGATTACTCTTCAGAAAAATAATCCCTGGAACGGGCATCGCATCCGGGATCTGGATATTTCCAGACATTCTGTCATCGTCCTTGTAAAACGAAGGGATAAGATCATGATCCCCAACGGGAATCTGATTCTCAGAGAAGGGGATATGGTAATACTGTATACAGAGATGCGGATCGCGGAGGGAACGGAGATTGAGATATAGACAACTTCATGCAGGCTGTCTATGGAAATAACTTTTTTTCCGGATCAAAAAAAGGACAGCCTTTTTCTTATGCTGTCCTTTATATTATATCTTTAATTATCCTTCCCTGCGCTATGGCAGGCATAAAAAAGAGTACAGAGACACTGTAGCTTATATGGAATAATAATCCTTATTCATCGAAATATTTTCAATTCTCTTATGGAGATTTTCACTCAGAAGATTTTTCAGTTTTTCTCCGTCCTTATTCTTTAAGGCCTCTATGTAACTCTGGTGTTCTTCTATCATTTTCTCAGCTTTTTCCCGGTTATTGATAAACTCCCGCCCGTAAATCAGCTTGAAAAATGACAGTGTATCCCATAAAGATTCTATTACCGCGCACACGCGGTTCATTTTGCTGATGGAATAGATTGCAAAATGAAATTTTCTGTTCTGCAGATGGATTTCTTTTGCCTGCTGTTCCTCCCGGGATACGATCTCAACATATTCCTGATGTACTCTCTCCAGATGGCGGATATCATCTTCGGTAACTTTATGACATGCCTCTTCTGCTACCATAGGCTCCAGCATATGGCGCATCATATAAATCTGGAGGATATCATCCTGATTCAGTGTTACCAGCCTCATTCCCACATAAGGAATTGACTCTGCCAGTCCCATTCTGACAAGGCTGTTCAGCGCTTCCCGGATCGGCATCCTGCTGACTCCCAGCTGTCTGGCAAGATCTTCTGTGTTGAGTTTATCCCCCATCTTCAGTTTTCCGTCCATGATCCAGTCCATCAGAACGTTCAGCACCCGCATTGGAAGTGTATCCCGCTGAAGCATATCTGCGCTTTCCTGGCTCATGGTTACGCGGCCGTTATTTTCTACCATGGTATCATCCCCACTCTTTCGATTTTCCTTCTCTGATTCAAGCTACTCACATTCCGTTCTGTCAGCTGCATCTACCATTATAGACATTTCTCTCAATAATAACAAGTAGAAGAAACAGCTTTTTGAGCACAGCCGCCTGCCGGGCGTATTGCGCAATGGACCCCTGCGATTCCCACACGGTTTTCTTTGCACCAAAAAGGAGCCGCATTCGTACGGCTCCTCATGTATGGTTTATGACTGTTTCTGTTCTTCTGTAAGAAAACGGCATATTTTCTGAAGATCCTCTTCTTCGCTTGCCACGATTTCCAGATGGAGTTCGTCCTGCCTCGAGAAGATCTGCCCCATTGACAGGTACTGGCACAGCTTGGATTTCAGATTCAGTCTGTCGCCTTCTCCGGTAAGCAGTTCCACTCTGCCTTTACATGAATCAATGATTTTAAAAAATTCCTGAATATTGGATATTCTTTCTATTTTCATATTCTGCCCGCCTTTATATTCCCAGTTTTTCAACCAGTTTATCTAAAATAGCAACCTGAGCGGTCTCTTCGATCAATTCAGCAGTGTGTTCCGCCTCCAGCGGTCCTTTTCCCATTGCCACGATGCCGTGATCCGCCAGCAGAAAGGCCGGAATATCCGGATACTTCCGAAACATTTCCTCTACCATCGGGACGTCCTCCGGTCTTACCATAGCTGCATGCACATCCAGGTTCGGAATGTCCGACGGCATTTTCAATCTGGAATGCCAGGTAACTCTCGGTAAATCTTTTTTAGAGGAAGACCAGCCTATGGCATAAGGCGCATGAACATGCACAACTGCATTCACATCTTCTCTCATTTTGTAGATATACCCGTGAAGCAGAGCCTCCCGCGTCGGTTTTCCGTTTCCCTCAATCAGATTTCCGTCAAAATCCGTAATCAGAAATCCTTCCGGAGTACAGTCTCCAAGAGAGCCGCCGCTGGCTTTCACCAGCATGGTTTCTGTCCCCGGTATTCTGGCGCTTACATTTCCGCCGCTCCCGGTCTGTATGCCTCTATTATAAGCCCTTTCACTTGCTGTCACAAGTTTTTTCGCGATTTCATAGATATCCTCGTTCATAGTTTCACCTCGTCCTGTTTCGATCCGTTACTCCGCATAGGAAAAATCCTCGGGAAGTTTTCCTCTGAGCTTCATCTCATCAATAATATAGTGCGCGGCCTTTACTCCGAACTCTTTGGTATCCAGATTGTGAGGAATGACAATTACTTCGATGTTGTCATTGACATTATCTATAATTGTCTCAATCAGCACGGAATCACTTTCCGGCGAATATAATTCCCCGCCCTTTTCTGTGTTATGCCGCATTCCCTTTGTCGGAATCAGAAGCTTTACGGGATATGTTACCTTGCTGAGTCTTTCTGCCACGATCTCTCCCAGCGCTTTTGCTTCTTCGGGAAGAATCTTGATATGTGCCGTATTTGCATTGTGCAGCATGTACTTTCTTTCATCCATTCTGCCCGGCAGTTCATTTGTACTGAAATCAACAAAATCCAGACCGCCGAGACTGATTACCAGCGGAACTTTCTTATCGACTGATTTTACCAGCCTTGTATTCGCAGCTTCTCCATAGGAAAAACCGCCGCCGAAGTATTCACTTGTAAGTTCATGAAGCGTAAGATCCAGAATTCCGTCCACAAGGCCTTCTTCCGCCATCTTCTCCATTGTCGCTCCGCCTACGCCTGTGGCATGGAATCCGATCACTTCAAGACCGACTCTTTCCAGTTCCTCCACCGCTGCCACGGCTCCGTTATTGGTTACACCCATCAGGGTAACTGCCACTACCGGTTTGTCGCCTTTCTTCAGCACGTGTCCCGCGCTCTTCACCATGCCTACACAGGCCGCGCAGGCATTTGCGATAACCTGGCGCGTAACAATGTTCATACCGGTAAAATCGCAGATTGCAGGCATAACCATAATGTCTTTGTCGCCTACAACAAGTTCAAACTTTCGCGTTCCGCTTGCAACTGTCGTAGCCATTACCTTCGGGAATCCGATGGGGAGCTTCTGCATGGCATTGGCCGCCATAACCGTATTCTGAAGGCCGCCCACGGATATAATTCCGTCGATTTTTCCGTCCTGATACAGTTTTTCTACATAGGCAGCCACGGCGTCCTTCATAAAATCAATCTTCTCGCCTTTTGTCTTAGGCTCCAGCTCTTCCCATGGCGTTCCGTACGCCTCAACGATTTCCTCTCTTGAAATATCGTAGTTTTCGGAGGGCACCGGCCCTGTTGCCGTATTCAGCACCAGAGCCTCCAGGCCTTCATTTCTTATAAAATCACTGATAAATTTTGCTTCCTTCGCTTTTGTATCACAGCTTTCAATGACAGCTATTGTTTTCATTCGCTTTCATCTCCTCTTTTAAGCAGATACAGGATTTTCTAGCTAAAATATTTTGTCTTTGCCTTGTCTGCCGCCTTCTTTGCGTCTTTATCGATAATTGCTGTTTTGTATTCATCAAATACAAAATCGCTGTCTTTCTTACCGATTACAGGAAGCTGATTGTCATGAGTCGCCTCATATTTTTCTACAGCTGCTGATAAGATAACGTCATGAGCAAGCAGAAGGTGTTTGTGGGGATCTACATTTGCTTCTTTGCAGCGGCGCAGTGTGTCGCGGATTGTCTGCCATGCCGCAACGATATCTACATATCTTCCCGGAGGACAGATATCGTAGTGCAGGTCTTTCTGCATATCTTCCGGCGCGTCAATATTGCCCATTACAAATACGGAATCGCCGACACAGAAGTAGGGTCCGTCTTCTGTCTGAACAACAACTGTCATATGTCCCGGACAGTGTCCGAAAGATTCATATACGCTGACACCCGGCGCGATTTCTGTTTCGCCCTTAACTGTTTCAAATCTCTCATATACTCCCGGCTGATCATACGGCGCGATAAATTTGTCTCCGCATGTTACATCTCCGTCTTTTGCGATAATCGGACGGCAGTAGGATTTGTAGTGCAGCGGAACCGGATTATGAGCGTAATTCCATTCTACCTCATTACAGATAAAACGTGCTTTTGTAAATTTCTCCAGATAGAAAACATGATCCCAGTGAAGATGTGTGAACAGCACGATATCCACGTCTGACGGTTTGTAGCCGACCTGAGCCAGTCTGGATTCGATGTCGTCGATTCCTGGTCTCTGAAGAGACGGTCCGTGATGGTACTTGTCCGCATGCTCTGTCCAGGACATTCCGGTGTCTACCAGAATCAGCTGGTCTCCGCCTTCAATCAGGAATGTGAAATCCGGAAGCTGATCGGACTCATTTGTGATTCCCTGTTTCTCTACATATTTCTTACATGAAAAATGATACCAGTACTCCAGCGGCTTTGTCGGAATG
>ERZ1090861.240-NODE-240-length-35849-cov-7.962368_pt1 | contig 35849 bp, 33 predicted proteins | sample MGYA00478482_ERZ1090861 | MGnify/ENA primary metagenome ERZ1090861 (study PRJEB33644, sample SAMEA5815744) | chicken gut metagenome | biome: Chicken; feature: Gastrointestinal Tract; material: Caecum | place: Ireland | collected 2019-01-01 | study: A study of the... | reverse complement strand
TCTACACGAGCCTTATCGTCGGCAGCGTCAGATGTGTATAAGAGACAGGAAGTAGTATGCCGCGGAAAGCGTTTCTTATGTCGCAAACTATATCCGGTCTTCGCTTTCGGACGATCCTATCGCGGTCCTTTCGGGCTGTTTCAGCGCGTGCATTGCAGACGCGTCGTCGTGTATCAGTTTGCAGAACTCGGGCAGCGCGGTCTTGTCGTAAAACTTGCGCTGGTTGTAAAGATATTCCTGTTTGAGCATATTGTTGTTGAGAAAACTCAGTACCGAAGTGACGAGCTGTTCGTCCTTGCCGCCGCGCAGCGCCATCTGCGTCGACACAAGGTATTCGGCATTGTCGCTTTCGGACTGATTTATCGGTTTTATCAACACGCACGGGATATTTTTTACGCACGCTTCATAAACGGTGACTATCGTCGGCGCGGTGACCAGCACGTCCGTGATATCGTATATCTTCCACATATCGGTCACGTTTTCCACCACGTAGATGTTCTTGTTGAGTCCGCGGGCTTTGACGTACGATCGGATAAAGCGCAGTATCGTATCGCTTCCTCCCGTCAGCACGACGAGGTTGAGCCTGTCGCTGTAATCCGCGAGCGCGGCGAATGCGTCTTTGAGGGTGGCTACTCCGTATCTGCCGCCGTCGAGAGTGACCGTGGGCACGGAGCGGTCTATACCCATGGCTTCGGCGACCTCGTCGCCGTCGTATTCGAGTATGCGAGCGCTGTCGAACGGCATGCCTACGACTCTGACCTTAGCGTCGGGGACTTTGTTGGCGAGAAGTTCGCTCCTCACGTTTTCATTCTGAACAAAATAACCGTCCGACTGATAGTTGATAAACGCCTTGTTCAGCGCGTAATCGGTGACAACCGCGTATATCCCGCAAGTCGCCCCGAGGCGCTGTTTTGCTTCTATCGCCTTGTTGTGCGCCTTGGGCGTAAAACACAACACGACGTCGGGATCGAATCTCGCCAGGATATTGTCCACTTTACGGAATCTCTGCCGCATACGCGCCGCCGCAGAGTCGGGATTCTGCGCTTTCGGCTTGTACGGTTCCACGGTCTTGTTTATCTTTTTGGGAAGCAGTTTCGCCCTCACCGCAGTCACCAAACGATTGAGCCACGGGGCAACTCTCGCGGACGCGATGTAAAGTCTGCGCGTGAACTGCGCCGAAAAAGCGTTGCAGTATCTGTCCTCGTCCACTGCGATCACTTCGCAGTCGGGATGGTCCCTCCGCATACGCCCCGCGAGATCCAGCGCTACGGTGTCGTTGAATCCCTTGGCGTAAAGTATGACGATCGTCTTTTTCGTTTCGCTCATATATCGCTCCCCGCCCAAGTCAGGCGTTTTTCTTCTTTCTGCGGAGGATATCCCACTCCTCCAATGCGAACGGCACCGCGATCCGCAGTCTTTGCTGCACCAGCTTCGCGTCCTTTACGCGCTCGCCCCGCGAGTCGTACATCTCCGTCACGACAAAAGTCCTGCCGTCGGCATCTCCGGCGGAGAGGACTTCCAGTTCGTCCCCCTCGGAGAAAGCGTTGCGCTGTTCGACGTCCGCGTATCCCCGCGACGCGTCGTATCCTTTGACAGCGGCGACGAAGTCGTATCCGCCCTCGGTCTGCGAAGCGTCCGAGCTGACCTTCGCGCGGTCGGATCCGAAATAGAATCCTGTGGTGTACGCCCTGTGCGCGGTCTTGTCCGCTTCGGCAAGCACGTGCGCGGGAAGTTCGCCTTCGGGATCCGCGATATACGCGTCCAGCGCGCGGCGGTATGCCGAAACCACGCTTGCCACGTAATACTGCGACTTCATGCGTCCCTCTATCTTGAACGAGGCTACGCCCGCTTCCGCAAGTTCGCCCAGATGTCCGAGCATACAGAGATCGCCGCTGTTCATTATGTAAGTGCCGCGTCCGTCCTCGTATATCGGATAACGCTCTCCTTTGCGGTTGACCTCCGTCAGTTCGTATTCCCAACGGCAGGGCTGGGCGCAGTTGCCGCGATTGGCGCTTCTGCCGCTCAAAGCCGCGCTCAACAGACATCTGCCGCTGTACGACACGCACATCGCCCCGTGTACGAACGCCTCTATCTCGGCGGCTCCGTCGAGATACTCGTATATTTCCCTTATGTCGCAAAGAGGCGTTTCCCTTGCCAGCACGATCCTTTTCGCCCCGAGAGAAGCCCAGAACTTTGCGGCGTATTTGTTGGTCACGTTTGCCTGAGTCGAAATGTGAACGTCCATATCGGGAGCGTATTTCCTGCACGCTTCGAACACGCCCAGATCGGTGACTATCGCAGCGTCGGCTCCGCATTCGTTGAGAAAACGCAGATATTCGCGCAGCTCGGGAAAATCGTCGTTGACAGCGAATACGTTGACCGCGACGTACAGTTTCCTGCCCGCGGAGTGCGCGTATTTCACCGCCTCCGGCATTTCCTTTTCGCCGAAATTGGCAGCCGCCGCCCTCAGACCGAAAGCGCTGCCTCCGACGTAAACGGCGTCCGCGCCGAAATGCAGCGCCGTCTTCAGCTTCGCCATATCGCCCGCGGGAGCGAGCAGTTCGGGCCGTATTACAGCTTGCGGCATACGGCAACTCCGTCGCCCACGTCGTATATCTTCGAATCGAACAGCGCGGGATCGGATATCTTCGCGACAAAGGCGCGCATATTGTTCACTATCGTCCTGTGCTTATGCGGAGGATAAGCGCCTCCTTCCACAAGCCCGAGATAATTGACGTCGTCGGCAAAAATTATCCCGCCCGTGTCGATAGCGTCATATATAAGATCCAGATAGCGCGAATACGCGCTCTTCGCCGCGTCTATGAACACGAAATCGTATACGTACTTTTCGGCAAGCCGCGGAAGCACTTCCTCCGCATCCCCGGAATACGCGTGGATCCTGCTCTCTTCGGGTCTGCCGCTCCACAGTTTGCGCGCTATATCCAGCCTTGCGGGGTCCCTTTCCACGGTGTCCACTTCCGCCCCCGTGACCGCAGCAAGACACAGCGCCGAATATCCGACCGCGGTGCCTATCTCCAATACGCGCTTCCTCGGACGTTCCGACGCCGCCGACAGCAGCATCGTGAGCGCCGACGGCGCGATGATGTCGTAGCCGAACTCCGACCTCAGCGCTTCCGCGCTCGGATCGGGCAAAAATTCAGGCATTGTCCACCTCTGTGATGATCGGCAGTATCATGGGTTTCTGCCTGAGCTTATTGGATACGTATCTGGACAGCTGACGGCGTATGGAGGCTTTCAGTTTGCCCCTGTCTCCCGCGCCCTTGTAATCGATCTTGGCGACCTCCTCCGATACGATATCCTTGAGCGGGTCGAGGAAATCCTCGCCTATCTGCATACCTCGAGAGATTATCTCGGGAGCGGCGAGCAGCGACTTGCTTTCCAGTCCCATCGTCACGAGCACGATGAGCATTCCGTCCCTGCTGAGCTGCTGTCTGTCCTGCAACACGAGATCGCCCACGTCGTAAAGTCCGTCTACGTACACGTTGCCGGCGCTGACGCTGCCTTTACGTACCAATGCCCTCTGTTTGAGTTCGAACACCGCGCCTATCTCCGGTATGGCGATGTTGGACTGAGGTATCCCCATCCTCACGGCAAGTTCTTCGTGCTGTTTGAGGTGCCTGTATTCGCCGTGCACGGGTATGAAAAACTGAGGACGTATCAGCTTCAACATCAATTTCAGTTCCTCTTTGCAGGCGTGTCCGGACACGTGCAGCGCTTCGAGCGATCCGTACATGACGCGCGCGCCTCTGCGGTACAGATTGTTGATGACGGTATAGATGAGTTTCTCGTTGCCGGGGATGGGCGAAGACGATATGACTATCAGATCCTTGGGCCCTATCGACACCTTGTCGTCGCCGCTCGCCATGCGAGTCAGCGCGCTCATCGGCTCCCCCTGCGAACCGGTCGTGATTATGCACAGCTCGCCGGGAGCGTAACGGCGTATGTCCTCTATATCCACGATCGTGCCGTCGTCGGCGCTCATTATACCGAGTTTGACCGCGATCGCGCTTATGTTCTTCATGCTTCTGCCGTTGAACGCGACTTTACGCCCGTATTTCTGGCATATGTTGATTATCTGCTGTATCCTGTTGACGTTGGACGCGAAAGTGGCGATTATTATGCGGCTGTCGCGGTTGCTCTCCACGATTCTCTCTATCGTCGCGCCGACTTTCTGTTCCGACATGGTATATCCGTCGCGTTCGATATTGGTCGACTCTCCGAGCATGAGTCGGACCCCTTCGTCGCCTATCTGCGCCAGACGGGGAAGGTCTATGCTCTCTCCGTCTATCGGCGTGTAATCGACCTTGAAGTCGCCGGTAAAGAACACCACTCCCACCGGCGTGCGCACCGCGACCGCATATGCGCCCGAAATACTATGCGTGACCTTGACGAATTCCACCTCAAAGCAGCCTATGCTTCGCGTTTCCCCGCCCTTGACGGCGATCAGTTTGGGCGAAGTTATCCCGTGTTCCTTGAACTTGTTCTTGACAAGGGCAAGCGTGAGATCGCTGCCGTATATCTTTACGCTGTCCAGCCTGTCCTTGACCAGATAGGGAACTCCCCCTATGTGATCTTCGTGTCCGTGTGTGAGCACTATACCCTTGATCTTGTCCGCATTCTCGTCGACGTATGTGAAATCCGGCGTTATCAGATCCACGCCGGGAGTGTCGTACGTCGCGAACATACAGCCGCAGTCCACGATAAGCACGTTGTCGCCGTATTCTATCGCGGTCATGTTTTTGCCTATCTCTCCCACTCCTCCGAGAAACACGACTTTCAGCTGTTTGTTGAATCTTCTCGACATTTATCCTCCGCTTTGCGCACTTTCCGCAATCGAACGTTATTATACAAAATACATTATATAGAATATAAAGCAAAAAGTCAATTTTAATACGCCCATGTCGGAAGGTCCGAAATAAGCGTAAAAGCCGCCCGTGAGGCGGCTTTTACGCAGACCCGAACAAAGGTTTTCAGCGCAGTCCGAACGCGAGGGAACCTCCCGCGGCAAGCGCACGCGCGCCGTATTCCCTGCACTCCGCATAGGATTCGAGAGTGCCTATATCCGACCAGTAACAAGAAGTCCGATATGCCTTCATCTTCCCGACGAGCCGCGGGAACAGATCTTTTGCGAAGTCGTATTTCACGCCTTCGGGCACGAGGTCCATCACGCCCTGACCTATGCAGTACATCCCCATGCTGACCAGATCGGAATCGCTTTTTTGCGGTTTTTCTTCAAAACGCGTTATCGTTCCGTCGCCGTCCAAATGCACCACGCCGAAGCGGCTGACGTCTTTTACGCGCCTTACGGCAACCGTGACGGGAGCGCCGCCAGAGGCATGGACTCTTGCGAATTCGCCGTAATCTATATCGGTAAAAGTGTCCGCGCTCGCGACCACGAAGTCGCCGTCGAAAAACCCCGAAGCGGCTTTTACTCCGCCCGCGGTGCCGAGCGGCTCGTCCTCGTAAAAATAGGTGATATTCGCACCCCATTTTGCGCCGTCGCCGAAATAATCGGTTATCGCCCGCGGCTTGTAACACAGCGTCACGGCGATATCGGTTATCCCTCCGCGTACGAGATTGCGCACGGTGTATTCCATGACCGGCATACCGCAAAGTTCGACCATGGGCTTGGGCAGTTTGTCGGTCAGAGGCCGCAGTCTGGAACCTCTTCCTCCCGCTAATACCACAGCTTTCATTTCATATCCTCCGAAGCGGAGATAGTGTGAGTGCGAATACGTTAAAATATTCGCAACGCACTCTAAAACTGTTGATAAAACGACCGGATTGGAGTATAATTGTTTTAATCATCTATTCAGGAGTTGTATATGAGAGTTTACAATTTTTCGGCAGGTCCTTCGATGCTTCCTCTCGAAGTGCTCGAAGAGGCGCAAAAGAGCTTCCTCGATTACAACGGCAGCGGCATGAGCGTGGCGGAAATGAGCCACCGCTCCAAGTGGTACGACGCCATTCACATGGAATGTCTTTCCCTTATCAGGGAATTGATGAACGTCCCCGACAACTACAAGATACTGCTCGTTCAGGGCGGCGCTTCGCAACAGTTCGACGCGATCCCCCTCAACCTTCTTACGAAAACGGGCAGAGCCGACTACGTGGTCACCGGCAACTTCGCCAAAAAGGCTTACAAGGCGGCGCTTCAATTCGGCGATATCCATCTGGCGGGCTCTTCCGAAGACAAGACCTATACGTATATTCCCAAAGAACTCGATCTGCGCGACGACACGGACTATCTGTACATAACCCAGAACAACACGATCTTCGGCACGCGTTACACCTCGCTTCCCGTTCCCAAAAGCGGCGTATTGGTGTCCGACGTGTCGTCCAACATCCTCTCCGAGGTCATGGACGTAAGCAAATACGGCGTGATGTATGCGGGCGCTCAGAAGAACGTCGCTCCCGCAGGCGTGACGATAGTCATCGTCCGCGAGGACCTCATCGGCGACGGCATGAAAGGCTGCCCGACTATGCTCAAATGGAAAACTCAGGCGGACGCCGACAGCCTCTACAATACTCCCCCGTGCTTCGCTATATATATGGCTATGCTCAATATGCGTCACCTCAAAAAGATGGGCGGCGTGAGCGAGATCCAGAAGATAAACGAATACAAGGCGGGACTGCTGTACGACTTCATCGACAACAGCAAATTGTACAAAAACTACGTTGTTCGCGAAGACCGCTCGATGATGAACGTACCGTTCGTGACCGGCGACAAGGATCTTGACGCACAGTTCGTCAAGGAGGCGGAACAGAACGGACTCGTATCCATCAAGGGCCACAAGCTCGTCGGCGGCATGAGAGCTTCCATCTACAACGCAATGCCCGTCGAAGGCGTAAAGAAACTCATCGAGTTCATGAAGAAGTTCGAACTCGAGCACAGCGCGAACTGACGGAGGAAATATGTACGATATACTCAAACTCAACGAAATAAGCCCCAAGGTCACGGGCGTGCTCGGCACGGACGACTACCGCGTTTCCGCAGAATGCGAAATGCCCGACGCGATCATACTGCGAAGCTTCAATATGCACGACTACAAAGTCGCGCCCAGCGTAAAAGCAGTCGCCCGCGCGGGAGCGGGAGTCAACAACATACCGATAGACAAGATGACCGAAAACGGTATCTGCGTATTCAACACCCCGGGCGCGAACGCCAACGCGGTCAAAGAACTCGTGATCTGCTGTCTGATAATGGGCGGACGCAAGCTCGTACAAGGCATCAACTGGGTACAGTCGCTCAAAGGCGACGACGTCGACAAACAGGTCGAAAAGGGCAAGAAAGCGTTCATCGGCTGCGAGATCGAGGGAAAGACCCTGGGCGTAGTCGGACTGGGCGCGATCGGCAGACTGGTCGCCAACGCCGCGGTCGAACTCGGTATGCACGTGCTCGGATACGATCCTTACCTGAGCGTTGACGGCGCTCTTCTGCTGGATAAACACATCGAGCACATCACCGACGTGACGGAGCTGTTCGCCAAGAGCGATTTCATCACGCTGCACGTCCCCGCCACTCCGCAGACCAAGAATATGGTCAACGCGGAGAGCATCGATTCGATGAAAAACGGCGTCGTCATCGTGAACTGCGCGAGGGGCGAACTCGTCAACAACGCAGACGTAGTCGAAGCGGTCAAGAGCGGCAAAGTCGGCAGATACGTGACCGATCTGCCCAAAGCCGAACTGCTCGGATACGATAACATCATCACCCTGCCTCATTTGGGCGCTTCCACGCCGGAGGCGGAAGACAACTGCGCGGTCATGGCGGCAAAACAACTCAAAGACTATCTCGAAAACGGCAACGTCGTAAACAGCGTAAACTTCCCGTCCGCGAAAGCTCCGAGAAATACGCCCTGCCGCATAGCGATCCTTCACAGGAACGTCGCCAACATGATAGCCACGGCTACGTCTTTCGTCGCGGAGGCGGGCATCAACATCAACAATCTCGTTTCGGCTTCGCGCGGAGAAGTAGGCTATATGCTGCTGGATATCGACGCGAAGATAGACGAAGGCACCGTCGCGCGCATGAGAGCGCAGGACGGCTTCATTTCCGTGAGAGTCTTCGACTGACAACCATACGATCAAAAAAGATCCCCTCCGAGGGGGTCTTTTTTTTCGACTTTCCGCATAAATCGCAAGACCGCAGGAACGCATTCTCGTCAGCTTTTCGGTATGATCGCACATAAATACAGAGAGAAACCGTATCGGCGCGAAGTACCCTTCGGGTCTTTGGGCGTAAAACGGATCATTAATTTCTTGCCGCGCGGCACATATGCAGGCGCCGTCGCATTTCGCGAACGCAGAAGGCACGGCGATCGCACGTCGCAACGCAAACCCGGCGTAATACGCACTCTCGCGCAAAATGCGTATTATATCGGGCGGGCGGAGTTTGACCTTGACACGTCCACGCCGATAATATATAATAAATACAAATAGGCCAGGCAAAAGCCGAGGAAGAATATGACGAAAAAACCCAGGATATTGCTGACTTACGTCGAATCCGGCAAGGGGCACAAGACCTCGATGCAGTCGATCGCGGACAGTCTGAAAAACAAATACGGCAGCGAACTCGAACTCATCGAGGACAACATAATGGAACACAGTCCGATCACGCAAAAGTACGAGCGTTTTCTGACCAAACAGGTACAGAATACCAACTCGATGAAAGGGTTCGGTCCCTTTATGTTTTGGTTCATAGAGGTGATGGGGGCACAGAAATTTCTCAATTTTCTGTGCAAAACTCTGTTCCGCAAACCGTTCGACGAAACTCTGCTGGCGATAGATCGGCATAAACCCGACGTGATCGTCTGCACGCATTATTTCCTCACCTACTGCGCGATAGAATACAAGATACTGTTCAATCCGAGCGTCGAGATCGTCACCTACAATCCCGACAACAACGTACACACCTGGTGGGACGGCAGAGACGGCTGGTTCTTCGTCAACAACGAGTTCGCTCAGAACGAAGCCGTCAGAAAGCGCGGATTCAAGGCGGAAAACATTCGCCTTGTGAATTACACGAAACGTCAGGTGATAATGGACGCTACCGGCAGCAAAGCCGATTACCGCAAACGTTACGGTCTGCCGCAGGACAAATTCACCGTCATAATCGCCGACGGCGCTTACGCGCTCGGCGAAAGCCGCAAATACGCCAAAAAACTTCTCAAAACAAAGAAGCCCCTCACCATTCTATTCATAGCGGGAGAAAACGACAAAGTCTACCTCAAAATGGTCAAGGAACGCTATAAACTGGGCAAAAAGGGCAAGACCAACATCACTCTCAGGGTCTATCATTTCATGCCCATGATACACGAACTTTATAAGGCGTCCGATCTTTTCATCACAAAGGCGGGGCCCAATTCGATACTCGACTCCGTGCTTATGGGTACTCCCGTATGCGTAAACTTCTGCCCTCAGCCTATGGAAAAAGCCGCATATATCCATTTCGTCAAAAAACTGGGCTGCGGCTTCGCTCAGTTCAAGGCATCCAAGATCCGTCCGACGGTCGAAAAACTGATAGACGATCCCTCGCTGTTGGACAAATACCGCGACAATATCGCCGGGATAGCCGCGTCCGAGAACGGAGCCGATACGATAGCGGACTTTATCTACGAGAGAGCCTTGGCTAAAAAGGAAAACGAACGCTGTGCGGAACATTCCGCTTCGGAAACAAAATAGGCCATGGCAAAGACGAACTGGGACGCCGTCCACGAAAAACTCGAACGGCAGGGAAAATTCGACGAATATACCACCCCCTACAATTTCGACCACACAATAAAAGTGGACGGAAATTACGTTTATATAAACCGCAACGTATTTTTCCGCGCTTTCAGCGCGTTCATACGCGGACTGCTCTTCGTCGCAGGTCCGCTCGTAACGAAAACCGCGTTCGGCTGCAAGGTGAAAGGCAGAGAAAACTTCGACGCCGTCAAGGATACGGGCTGCTTTTCCGTTTCCAACCACGTCAATTATCTGGACAACCTGATGCTGCGCCAGGCGATCGGTCTGCGCAAGCGTTTCTACATCACCGTCGCGCCGCACAACAGCAAATCGGGATTTTCGGGGCTGATCCTGCGTTCGGGCGGCTGTCTGCCCCTTCCCTCGGAAGGCTCGGTGTCGGCAATGCGCAACATGAACGGAGCGTTCAAGGAACTGCTCGGTAAAAAGCGCATGATCCACTTCTATGCCGAACAAGCCATGTGGCTCAACTATCCGAAACCCCGACCGTTCAAAAACGGTCCATTCCACTTCGCCGTCAAATACGACGTACCGATACTGCCCATGTACGTATGCTTTACTCCCGCTACCGGCGTGAGAAAGCTGTTCGGAGCGAAACTTAAAGCAACCGTTTACGTCATGCCTGCGGTGTTCCCCGACAAAACTCTGCCCGCAAAGGCTCGCGCAGAAGATATGCACATACGCACGCAGAGAGCGTACATAGAAAAATACCGCGAAGTTTACGGAGTGTCCGATCCTCTGATCTACGATATCGCCCCCGAATACTATCCTTCGCTCAACCCGGAAACTCTCCTTGCCTGCAAAATATCCGCCGAAACCGTAGGGCAAACTTTCGAGCCTGCCGCTTCCGACAAAGAAAGGGATCCCGTTTGAATCCCTTAGGCTTTTCTGAAAATCAAAATATAAGCGTCGGACCGCCGCATATTGCGGCGGTCCGACATTGTTTCGTTATCGACTTCCCCCGATATAAAGTGCTATAAGAAACAGGCTCACCATAAGCACGAAGAACCCCGCGACAGCCCATTTGCATATCTTTTTATTTAACTTATACTGCCGATCCGCTCTCGCTATCAGCGCCTTTACGGCTTTCGTCAATTCTTCGTTATCGTTACGCTTTTCGGGCGCGCCTGCCACCTGCTCCGATACGGCGATATCCTTTTTGATTTCGTTTACGTCGGTTTCTTTACTCATATTTTATTCTCCTTCGTGCGATATTCGCCGACAGTATTTACCAAACCGCAATATAAGTATAAAACGCAATGACGATAAGACACGGAATTATTATCAAAAGAACGCCTATCGCCCACTTGCATATCTTTACGTTGAGTTTGTACTGTCTGTCGACGCGCACCATCAGCGCCTTTACGGCTTTCGTCAATTCTTCGTTATCGTTACGCTTTTCGGACGCGCCCACCCATTGCTCCGATACGGCGGTATCCTTTTTGTTTCGTTTACGTCGGTTTCTTTACTCATATTTGCCTCCTTGGTTTCTCGTTGCATGCCGTCACAAACGGTGCGCAGACCTTATACTTCGACCGCTATCGACTCCGTTCGGTCGGTTAAACGCTCATATCCCACTGCATCGTTCTGTAAAATCCGCGCAACATTGCATTATCTCCTTCGCGCGCCACCGTATAGCTGTCGCCGTTCATGGGTCGCCCTTCGGCATAAGTAATCTCCACCGAGGGTGTCTCTCCCGCCGGCACGTACAGAACGCCGCTCACCGTAACGGTAACCTCCGAGCAGTACAGCAGCGACGGTACATCTATCGCCGCCCCGAACATTCCATTGGCGAAATATTCGGTCACGGGGCCTTCCGAACCCGGGTCGGACATCTCGAAAGTTCCGGCGCCGCTGCCGCCGAAAGCGTCCCTCTGCATAAGCGCCTCTCCCGTTCTATTATCGCCGAAGAACATGCCTCCCGGCGCAATTATCAGCAACAGATCGGTATGACGCAGACCGCACGCGTTGTCACGCTGCACCGACACGCGGAACTCATACGAGTCGTATATCACCCCGTCGACCATGTCTTGCCCCGTAAAATAGATCACGGAATATTCTCTGCCGTATTCCGAGCTTCCATCGAAAGTCTTCGCCCCTTCCGGAGCGGCGGCGAACGCGATACCGTTGAAATCCGATACGTTTGCCGGCTGTCCGTCGGGTATGCGGAAACCTCCCGCGAACAGCGCGAATACGGTTATCGCACACGCCGCGACGACAGCCGCGACGGCGATCGCTATCTTCTTGCTTTTAGACAGTTGTATTTTCATACCTCCCTCCTATCGAAAATATTTTAACAAACTTAATTATATTACAAAAGTTGAAACGTGTCAAGGGCAAACAAAAGAGGGAGCTTTCGCTCCCCCGATTTGTCAGACCGTTTCCTCTTTCGGCGTCGGATCCTTTTCTTCGGGATCCTTGTATTCCTTACGCAAAAGCAGTTTCTGCCGCTTGCGTATGCGTTGTTTTTTCAGCTTCTGGCTGCCCGAGAACATTACGAGCAGCGCGGGCAGCAGTATCAGCACCAGTATGCCGCTTATTATAGCGCCGCGCGCGATAAGCATCGTGATCTCCCCGACGATACGGTTGCTCGTGACGAGCGATACGGAAATACAGCATCCCGCCAGTATCGCCACGGACGTGAGAATGGATACGCCGCTCTCGGTGAGTCCCTTGTATGCCGCTTGCTTTGCGGGCAAAGTGGCGAGATAATTCTTGAACTTGACGGTAAACAGGATCGCATAGTCCACCGTCGCGCCGAGCTGGATCGAACTCAATATGATGTATGCCATAAAGTTGATCTCCTGCCCGACGATGTAGCACAGAGTCAGGTTGATGAATATACCGAATTCTATGACAGCGATGATGATGGCGGACATCTTGACCGATCTGAGCGTGAACAGCAACACCACGAGGATGATGGCGACGGACACTATCGTGACAATGTTGAAGTCCGTGGGGGTGATCTCCTGCAGATCGCTGACCGCCTGCGACATACCCGTAATATAGTAATCGTCGCCGAAATACTGACCCAGGATCGTTCTTATATCGGTAAGAGCGGCGGACGCTTCGTCGGACTCCGCGTCGCAGTCGATCATTATCGTATACATGGTGTAGCCGTCGTTGAGGAAGCCCGTTATCATGGACAACGAACCGCCGAAGGCGTCTCCCACCCCGGGCATATTGAGCAAAGATTCGATCATGGGATCGGACATCAGGTCGACAAGCGACGTACCGCTCTCGGGCAGCATCGTGAACAGCCCCATCACGGCGGTGACGTCGTGATCCATATTCTTGATATCTTCGACGAAACCGTACTGGGCGGCATAGCCCGTTTCCTCGTCCTTTTCCACAGGGACTATGACGATAACGGAGTTGCTCATCGTATCGACGACCTGCTCCACTTCGGACGGATTGGGATCTTCGTCGGTAAATTTGATATACGAAAGGTCGACTCTGCCTTGCAGGACCGCTACGGGGATGAGCAGCAGCAACGCGATCGCGACGATCGTCTTACGGTATGTGACGGCAAAGCCGCTCGACTTTTTGAACGTGGGCAGAAACAGTCTGTGCGTAGTCTTTTCCCTCGCCTTGTCGAGTATGAGCATAAGGCTGGGTTGGAGGAAAATGACCGTGAGAAGACTTAGCGCGACGCCCTTTGCGAGCACTATGCCCAGGTCAGCGCCGATCTCGAACTTCATGAAGAACAGCGCAAGGAATCCGCCCACCGTAGTCAGCGCGGAAGCCGCTATCGTCGAGAAGGTCTTGGGGATCGCCCTTTCCATGGCGAGACGGTTGTCGAGAGCCGTGCGCTTTTCCGCCTCGTACTGATGCATCAGGAATATCGCATAGTCCATGGACAGCGCGAGCTGCAACACCGACGACGCGGCGAACGTGACTACGCTCACGCTGGGCAGTATGATATTTGTGCCCATATTGATGAGTATGGACACGCCCAACGTCACCATGAATATGATGGGTTCCACCAGCGAAGTGCTGGTCAGAAGCAGTATGATGAACATGACGAGCACCGCGACGACGATATACTTGCCTATCTCGCCTATCGTGCTCATGAACACTTCCCTCGTTACCTGGCTGCTTCCGCCGAGAGCTACGTCGAAGCCCGCGTCCTGCACGCTCGTTTCGATATATTCGAGCAGATCCATCGCTTCGTCGGACGAACTGGGTACGCTGAGCTGCAACATCAACAGATAGGTGTTCTCCTCGGGGCAGAACATATCCTCCACCTCGGGATTCGTCGCTATCTGCTGCAATATCTCGGCAAGGCTCTCTTCCGTTATACCGTATCTGTCCAACAGTCCCTGCGCTATCGACGGGATGGAAATATCGGCGTTCGCCATTTCGGCGATCGTGCCGTACCATATGACGGCTTTCAGACCCGGCCGCGAGGCAAAGTCGTCGGCGAACTCTTTCATTCTGTCGTACGTGAGCCCGTCTCCTCTGATACCCACTATCGCGTCGCCCTGCATACCGAAAGTCTCCTGCATGAAGTCCAGACCTTCGGTCATATCCATGCCTTCCGGCAGATACGAAAGGATATCGGAATTGACGTTTACGTAAAACATCGCGAACGTCGACGCGACTGCCAGGAGCAGGATCACGCCGAGGATCACAAGTCTGTGTTTGACCAGAAACGCCGCGAACTTTTTCATACTTTTACTATATAACACGAAGCGGCTTTTGTAAACGTCTGCGACAGCCGTTTCGCAATGTTTTACATATAATTTACTCAGTGAGCGCGCTTCTTTCGCCGCATGGAGAAAAGCGCCCCTCACCTCCCTTGCGGCAAAAAAAGGTCCCTCCCCAAAGGGAGAGACCCATAACTCTTTTTGAGATCCTCTTACGCGAGTTTCGCTTCGAGAGCGTCGACCTGATCGGCAAGCTCCTTGGGGAGTTTGTCGCCGAACTTGGCATAGAATTCTCTGATGCCCTTGACTTCCTGCTTCCAGTTGTCCTTGTCGACTTCGAGCAGACCTTTGACGGTGTCGACGGTGATGTCGTCGAGACCTTCGATATTGATATCCTCCGCCTTGGGAACGAAGCCGATCGGAGTTTCGACAGCGTCTGCGGTGCCTTCGATCCTCTTGAGCATCCAGTCGAGGACTCTCATGTTATCGCCGAAGCCCGGCCAGATGAAGTGACCTTCGTCGTCGGTCCTGAACCAGTTGACGTTGAAGAACTTGGGCTGTTTGTCTTCGTCCACGGAAGCGCCCATGTCGAGCCAATGCTGCCAGTAGTCGCCCATGTTGTAACCGCAGAACGGGAGCATTGCCATCGGGTCTCTTCTGACGACGCCGGTAGCGCCCGCAGCCGCAGCAGTGGTCTCGGAAGCCATGATCGAACCTACGAACACGCCGTTGTTCCAATCCTTAGCCTGATAGACGAGCGGAGCGGTCTTCGCTCTTCTGCCGCCGAAGATGAACGCGCTGATCGGCACGCCGTTGCCGTTCTCGAACTCGGGGCTGATGCAGGGGCAGTTGACCGCGGGAGCGGTGAAACGGCTGTTCGGATGAGCGCCCTTCTCCTTGGAGGTCTTGCCGTTCCAGGGATTGCCCTTCCAATCGATGGCGTTCTCGGGCGGGTTCTTGTCCAGACCTTCCCACCAGACGGTGTTGTTCTCGAGATTGTGGCAGACGTTGGTGAATATCGTATTCTTCTTAGTCGCCGCAAGCGCGTTGGGGTTGGACTTCGCGTTGGTGCCGGGAGCGACGCCGAAGAAGCCATTCTCGGGGTTGATCGCGTACAGTCTGCCGTCGGCGCCCTTTCTGATCCATGCGATGTCGTCGCCTACGCAGTATACCTTATATCCGTTCTTGCGGTAGCCTTCGGGCGGTATGAGCATCGCCAGGTTGGTCTTTCCGCAGGCGGACGGGAACGCCGCCGCCATATAAACGGTCTCTTTGTTGGGTTTCTCGATACCGAGGATGAGCATATGCTCTGCCATCCAGTTCTCGTTCTTGCCCTGATAGGAAGCGATGCGGAGCGCGAAGCACTTCTTGCCCAGAAGCACGTTGCCGCCGTAAGCGCTGTTGACGGAGATGATCGCGTTGTCCTCGGGGAACTGGCAGATGTATCTCTTCTCGGGATCGACGTCGCACTTGGCGTGAGTGCCTCTGACGAAGTCGTTGCTGTCGCCGAGAGCGTCGAGCACGTCCTTGCCGACGCGGGTCATGATCCTCATATTGAGTACGACGTAGATGCTGTCGGTGACTTCGATACCGATCTTGGAGAGCTTGCCTCCCACGGGTCCCATCGAGAACGGGATAACGTACATCGTTCTGCCCTCGTAAGCGCCGTCGAGTATGCCGTACAGCGTTTCATACGCCTTGGACGGCTCCCACCAGTTGTTGGTCGGACCGCAGTCCTCCTCTTTGCGGGAGCAGATGAAAGTTCTGTTCTCTACGCGGGCGACGTCGTTTTCCTTGGTGCGGTGCAGAAGGCATCCGGGCAGCAGGTCCTCGTTGAGTTTGATCATCTCGCCGGTAGCGATAGCTTCCGCGGTGAGCTTGTCGTACAACTCCTGGGATCCGTCGATCCATACGACGCTGTCGGGACGGCAGCGTCTGCGAGTCTGCTCTACAAACTCGAGCACTTGCTTGTTGGAAGTCAAATCTTTCATATAGATCTCCTTATAAAATATATTTCCGTTTATCGTTCCGACGCGCTGAGCGCGTCTTTATCGGCCCAAGCCGAAATCGTTAATATTATATCAAAGCGCGGACCATTATGCAATCGTTTGCCGAAAAAATGCGAAAATACGTATCGCCGCCGAAAGCTCTCCCCTTCCCGCGCCCGACATACGAAAAAATGCAAAATTTCGGTATTTTTAATTATAGTTTCACACGATCGGCGTATCATGTCAAATGTAGATAACGAAAACGGCTTTCGCCGTAGGGAGGTCTTATATGACTGAAAAGAGAGAAATATCTTATACAGCCGCGGCGAGCGCGGTGCTCGCGGCGATAATCACGCCGTTTCCGATCGCGGGAGGGCTGTCGATATGACGAAGAGAAGATTTTCCGCCGCAGCGGCGGCGATTATCGCCTTGATAACGGTAACGATAATGCTGTTCTGCTTTGCGGGTTGCAGCGGAGAGAACGGCAAGTCCGCATACGAGATCGCCGTCGAAAACGGATTCGAAGGCACCGAGGCGGAATGGCTCGAAAGCTTGAAAGGCGAAGACGGAGCGGACGGCTCCAACGGACACGACGGAACGGACGGTACGGGAATAACCGTAAACGATCTGTACGAAGCGTATCTCGAATCGCACCCCGGCGCGACGATGGACGAATTTCTCGACGCGTATCTCGACGTGGATTATACGAACAATATCGCCGACGTCGCGAACGAAGCCATAAAATCCGGCGTGGCGATCACTGTCCAATCCACCGTCGCCACTTCGCTGGGTTCCGGCGTCATATACAAGCTGGACGGTTCCACGGCTTATATCATCACCAACTACCACGTAGTGTACGATACCCATACCCGATCGATCCCGACCGACGGCATATCCGTGTATATATACAACCGCTATTCCGAGCCGATCAAAGCCGAATATCTCGGCGGCACGTCCGACTACGACATAGCCGTGCTCCGCGCCACTTCCGACGTATTTGCGGACGAAACGCTCGTACAGGAAGCGAAAGTCGATACCGGCGAACCGCAGCTCGGCGAGATCTGTATCGCCGTGGGAACTCCCGAAGAGATGCAGTTCTCCGTCACGCAGGGCATCGTTTCCACCCAGTCCGAATACATCTATACTCAGGTACTCGGCAGCAGCAGCCCCGCTTCCCGTATCAGAGTGTTCCGCACCGACACCGCTCTCAACAGCGGCAACTCGGGCGGCGGCGTCTTCAACGCGCAGGGCGAACTGATAGGTATCGCCAACGCAAAGAGCAACGACACGAGCGTAGACAACATCTGCTATGCCATTCCCGCAGTCATCGCGGTCAATATAGCCGACAACATCATCGAAACGGGCGGCACGAGATATATGCTCGGCATAACGCTGACCAACGACGGATCGACTACGACCGTCTACGATCCGGACGCCGGCACTATAGAAACCGTCGAAACGGTCACCGTGTCCGAGATCACTTCGGGCGGACTGTGCGACGGCAGCCTTCAGACGGACGACGTGCTCACCTCGATCGCGATAATACGCGACGGAGAGGTCGCGGACTCGTGCGATATATCGAGGGTGTTCAACGCGTCGGAATTCATGTTCAAAGCCAGGGCGAACGATACGATACGGCTCACGTTCACGCGCGGAAGCGAAACGATGAGCGTGGATATCGCATTGACGGCAGACAGCGCCGCAGAGCTGTAACTCATAATTCTCTCCCAAAGAAAAGAGAGCGCGTCCGCGCCCTCTTTTCCGTTATACCGGCGAAAACCGCAGTCATTCCGAACAAGGCAGTCTGACCTTTTTCCCGTCGAAGACAACGGCTCCGTCGTCGGAGAGCCGTTTCATTTCCCTGACCATCGCGCTGCGATCCACGCACAGATATTCGGCAAGACGGGTATGCGACATCGTGAGAGTGAACTCCCCCGCCGTTCCGCATTGCAGCGAAAAATAGTACAGCAGCTTTTCCCGCGTGGTGCGGCGCGACAAGAGCTGTATCCTTTCGCTGAGCGCAAGCGCTTTCTTCGCCATCAGTTCGAAAAGATTGGCGACAAGACGGCTGTGATGTTCGCACGCCTTTTCGCACCGCTTGGTGATCTGATCGTATTTGAGGAAAACGACCTCGCAGTCCTCGTCGCAGGTCAGCTTGACGTAATCGGCGGCGCCGCCGCAAAAACACAGGATCTCTCCGAAAATATCCCCCTCCCCGATCTCTTCGAGCAAAGTTTCGTTGCCGTTGATATCGGTACGCGTCATGGTCGCTCTTCCGCTGCGCATGACGCCGACTCTGCGGCGACGGTCGTCCGAAAAATCGCAGATGAGCTGCCCCACACGGTAAGACGCGAACTCGGCGCCGAAACATACCATCATGTCGCGGCACGAAGCGGGGCAGATCCCGTTAAACAGTTCGATTTTGGAAAAATCCATTTTTTCTCCGTTTTTGTTGCATTTGCAACACATATTTAGGTCAATAATATGATATATTATATCCAACGATAAGTAAAGCGATTTTACCGCTTTTCGGGAGGATTGATATGATAGACGTAAACGTAAGCAACGGAACGATCGACCAGAGCGAGATCGACGCGTATATCGCGTACGGCAGAAAGAAATACCCCGGCAAGAGCATCGTGGGGCTGGATATCAGACTGGACGGAGATTATGTTGATCTCAAGTACCGCTTCGCGACTCAGCCGTTCGAAAGGATAAGACGCATCACGGGTTATCTTGTGGGCACGCTGGATCGTTTCAACGACGCAAAACGCGCCGAAGAACACGACAGAGTCAAGCACAGCGTTTGAAAATAATCACCGCGTCGCCGTGCGATACGTTTGCACGGCGGCGTTTTTATGTTACAATATAAAAAAAGACACAAGGAGTTTTTTATGGCAGCGATAAAGATCACGGACAGAATATACAGCGTCGGGGTGCAGAATCCCGATCTGGAAGTCTTTGACATCGTAATGGCGACCGAATTCGGCACCAGCTACAATTCCTACATCGTCAAAGGCGAAGGCAAGACCGCTCTTGTGGAAACGAGCCATGCGGACTTTTTCGACGAATACAAGTCGAACATAACGAGCGTGACCGATCCCGCAAAGATAGACTATATCATAGTCAACCATACCGAACCCGATCATTCGGGCGCTCTCGCGGCATTGACGGAGCTGTGCCCCAAAGCGCAGATACTGGCGACCGCGGTCGGCGCCAATTACCTGAAAAACATCACCAACAGATCCGACCTAAGCGTCCGTCCGGTAAAGGACGGCGAGGAACTCGATCTCGGCGGCGTCACGCTGAAATTCGTCGTAGCGCCCCTGCTGCACTGGCCCGACAGCATGATGACGTACTGCAAAGAGGAAAAGGCGCTCTTCTCGTGCGACTTCCTCGGCGCGCACTACTCTTTCGCGCCGATGCTCGATACCGAACTCAAAGATACGGAAGGTTACAGGCGCGCGTTCAAAGAATATTTCGACGCCATATTCGGACCGTTCAAGCCTTTCGTCGTCGCAGGTCTCGCCAAGATATCGGCGCTCGATATCGAATACGTCTGCAACAGCCACGGCCCCGTGCTGACCTCGGCGGGACAGCTCGGATACGCGGTGGCGGAATACGGAAAAATGAGCAGGATCGTCAAAAACGATCCCAAGAAAATACCCGTGTTCTATTGCTCGGCATACGGATGTACGGCGGCGCTCGCCGAAAAGATAAGAGAGGGCGTACTTTCCGTCCTTCCGACCGCGGAGTGCAAGACGTACGATATCATCAAGCACGATCTCTCCGTACTTGCGGCGCAGCTCAACTCGAGCAACGCGTTTGCGATAGGTTCGCCCACGCTCAACGCCGACGCCGTGCCTCCGGTATGGAATCTTATCGCGTCCGTCGACGCGATCAACATCAAAAAGCGTCCCGCGGCGGTATTCGGCTCCTACGGTTGGAGCGGCGAAGCGGTCCCCGCGATAGTCGCACGCCTCACCGCGCTCAAACTCAACGTGGTCGGCGAAGGGCTCAAAGCCTGCTTTGTGCCCGGCGACGCGGATCTGTCCAAAGCGTTCGAACTCGGCGCGTTGCTCGCGCAGAGCATCGCCTGATCCTAAACGGCGAAAAGGGAACGGCTCAACGCCGTTCCCTCTTTTATTTTTCGTCCGTCAGCTCATCCTTCGCATATGCGGCAGCGCGTATGCGAAAAACTTTTTATATTCCTCGCACTTGTCCAGATCGACGCGCTCCCGTTTGCATCCTCCTCCGCACAGGCGGAAATAATTGCATCGTTTGCATTTCTCGGGATAGACGCGCGACTCCTCTATAAATCCGACCGCCGTCGGATCGGCAGCCATCTGCTCGAAAGTCTTCTCGTTCACGTTTCCCAGACAGTATTCGTCAAGGCAGTAAAAGTCGCACGGATAGACCGCGCCGTCCCCCTCTATCACGAACTGACGGGCGCAGCCGCCGTTCATGCCGCACTGTTCGGCACGGCGGAAATTGGCGAGCGCGACGAAGTTGTCGAACTGGCGCACCGACGTATATCTTCCCGCCTTCATATCGCCCATGTAGAGATCGAAAGCCTTGCGCAGGAATCTTCCGTAAACTTCGGGCGTGAGCCACATCTCTTTCCCCTCCGCGTCGCCGTCCGTGCGATCCGCTTTTTTCAGCGGTTTGAGCACCGGAATGAATTGGAGGAAGCGAAAGCCGCAGTCTTTGTAAAAGCCGTATATCCTTTCAATATTTTCGGCAACGGGTCTCGTGAGCACGCAGAGCACGTTGAAATCCACGCGCTTTCGGGTCATGAGCCGCGCCGCCTCGATAACCTTATCGAAAGTTTCGTTGCCCTGCGCGTCCACGCGGAACGCGTTGGCTTGTCTGTCCCCGTCGAGCGACAATCCGACCAGCCATCCGTTTTGCGCGAAAATATCGCACCACTCTCCGTCGATAAGCGTGCCGTTGGTCTGCACTCCGACCGTGACGGGCGACCGTTTTACGTTGAGGCTTCCGATAAGCCTTGCCGCTTCGCGGAAAAACCCCTTGCCCGCCATAAGCGGTTCCCCGCCCTGGAAAGAAAGCGCCACGGGCGCGCCGTCGGCGTATCCGAATATTCTTACGAGCGCCGTCCTCAACGTATCCGTACTCATCATGCCGCGGAAAGGAAGCTCCCTGTCCTCGGACAGCGAGTGATAAAAACAATAGCGGCAGCGCAGATTGCACAGCGACGACGCCGGTTTGAACATCACGGATACGGCGGGCATGCTACAATATACCTCTGCGGTTGGTCTTCATCCCGTCGCGGAACGTTTCGAGCGCTTCCGACAGCTTTGCGGCGACGTCGGGATAGGCCATCGACACGTTGTACCCCTCTATCGGATCGAGATCCAGATTAAAGAGATAATTATTGTAATACTGGTCGAAGAACGCCGAATTTTCCGACTGCACGCGCGAATAATACTTGAAATCGTATTTCTTTACTCCGCTCTCCGTTTCGACTTCGACGCCGATGAGCTGAACTGCCTGCGTTGAGCCTTTTTTCTGATAATACAGAGCCTCGTGCACCGCGGTATCGGGCGCGACCTCGCCCCTCCACAGAGCCGAAAGATCCGCCCCGTCTATTATTCTGTCGGTCGGCAGCAATACGCCGCCGTCACCGTCGGTAACTCCGCAAAGCGACAGTATCGTGGTAAACAGATCGAAATTCATGGACGACGAAGTTATCTTTGAGGTCGTATACGTCCGCGTGCTTCCGTCGCCGTAAGTCACGACAAGAGGTTCTTGCAGACTTTCGTTGCCGCCTATTCCTCCCGCGGGATAACTGACCAGCAGTGGAACTTTCATCCCGCCTTCGAACGTCGTGTTCTTCCTGCCTCTGAGCGCTCCCGCCGCCCCCTCTCTGCCGGGGCCGTTGTCCGACGTGAATATCACCACGGTATTGTCGTAGAGCGTGCCGCCGTTCTCGGGGTCGGGGTCGGGAGTATTTTTCAGATAATCCAGTATCCTGCCCAGTTCGCGGTCGAACTCCTCTATGCAGTCGATATAGCTGTCGTCCGACGCGTCGCCCTTACCGTTGCCGTTGTTGTCCGAATAGATGGGATAATGCGGCCACGGAGTCGTATAGAACGTGCAGAACGGATTGCCCGCGTCCACGGAAGCACGTATCGAAGAGAGGATCTCTTCGGTAAACAGCTTAGTTGATTCGGACTGGTCGAGATTTTCGTAATGCGTGCGCACTTCGGTATGCGACGATCCGTCCGGATAACCTTCTCCCGTATCGCGGACCCAGTTGTACGGCGTCATGTCGTTGACGTAATAACTTCCGTAAAAATAATCGAATCCCTGTTCGGTGGGAAGATACTCGCCGTAATCGCCGAGGTTCCATTTGCCTATACAGGACGTGTCGTAGCCCGCTGCCTGCAATACTTCCGCAAAGGTGATCTCGTCCCCGAGTATCCCGTCCACGTTGTTGAGAAACTGATACGGCCCGAAGAAGTGAGTCGGCGACCATGGATCGCTCTCCACGGTCGTGGGGAAAACCACGTTGTCGAGCCAGCCTCTCGAAGAATATCTGCCCGTGAGCAGCGAGAACCTGGACGGAGAACACACCGGAGAAGACGCGTAAAAGTTTTCCATCATCACGCCGTTATCGGCTATGGAATCGATGTTCGGAGTATCGATCGTCGCGTGTCTGCCGCTCTGATAGCTGTACGCGGAAATATCGGCGTAAGCCATATCGTCCATCAATATCACGAGCACGTTGGGAGACCCCTTTTTCCTCTGTTTCACCGACGAGAGATATTCGTCGTGCCCTTCCCACATCCTGTCCACGGTCGGTCTTACGCGAAGGTTCATGAACAGCGCGTAAACGGCGCTTGTCGCTATCGCGAGCGCGAGCATCACGGGAACGATCACCTTGCATGCCTTTCCGCTCAAAAACTTCTTCACGACCGGTATCAGGGCAACGAACGCCACGGGAAACAGACAGAGAACGAGGTTCCACCAAAGTCTTTTTCCGAAAGATTCCGCGCTCCAGATCAGAAAATACAGAAATATCCCCGCGTAGACGGTGAGAAACGCCGCATATGCGTATTTGCCCACGGGTCTTCCCTTTGCCGACCTCACCAACATGAAGACGGCGGTCGCTATTGCGAGTACGAGCGCGGGCAGCGCCAGAAAATTGAATCCCGACGCCAACAGAACGAGCGTGAATACCGCGTCGATACAGAGCAATATTATTCCCGCAACGTCCCTGCGGCTGCGCTTACTTTCCGTCGCGCCGGACGACTCGGCTTCGCGCGTTTTTTCGACTTCTGCCATTTCCTTATCCATAACTTTCCCCGTCGCGCGTTGCTCGCGCAGTTTTTTTTATTGTACCATACGGCGGAAGAGATTGCAACCGCATATCCTGAGCCGTCACGACCGCGTCGCATGAAAAAGACCTCTCCGACGGAGAGGTCAGTCTTTTCGGGATCGCCGTATTCGGCGTTCAGTTTTTGCCCGCCATTCTGTCGGCGAATTCGAGCACCTTGCCCGCTATGCCGCTGCGATCGGTCACTTCGTCGAACCGTATCCGCTTGTCTTTGAGCGCGGCGATCGGTTCGGGTATCTCCTCTCCCGTAAACGACGCCAGTTTCTTGCAGTCCTCGAACGCGTCTTTATCCTTCTTGCTTCCCGTCAGAGCGTTGTAAACGTCCGCGGCGAATTTGAACGCGCTCGCAGTCGAAACTATGACGGTCGGACATTCGTCCTCCGGGCAGGCATTGTTATATTCGCACCAGACGTTGTATGCGACGGCGGTGTGGGTGTCCATGAGATAGCCGTAAACTTCCATGCTCGCGTCTATCGCGGATCTTGTCGCGTCGTCGTCGGCATATCCGACTTCGAACAGCGCGCCCATACGGTTGCGCTCCGCCTTGGTCACGGTATAACTGCCGTCCTTTTTCAAAGCCTCCATTCGCTCGGCGATCAGTTTGTCGTCGCGGTCGCTCATCTCGAAAAGAAGTCTTTCAAGATTGGAGGATATCAGTATGTCCATAGACGGGCTTATCGTCTTGTGAAAATCGCGTTTGACGTCGTATTTGCCGGTCGTGAAGAAATCGGTGAGCACGTTGTTGACGTTGGACGCACAGATCAGCTTATTGACCGCAACGCCCATACGCATGGCGTAATACGCCGCGAGGATGTTGCCGAAATTGCCGCTGGGAACGCAGAAGTCGACCTTGTCGCCAAGCTCTATCCTGCCCTCGTTGAGCAGGTCGCAGTACGCCGAAACGTAGTATGCTATCTGCGGCACCAGTCTGCCCCAGTTGATGCTGTTGGCGGAGCAGAGTTTGAACCCTCTCTCGTGCAGGAGCTTTCCCATCTCCTCGTCGGCAAATATCGCTTTGACCGCGTTCTGCGTGTCGTCGAAATTGCCTTCGATCGCGCATACGCAGACGTTGTTTCCCTCCTGGGTCATCATCTGCTTTTTCTGCATATCGGACACGCCGCCCGTGGGATAGAACACGATTATATCCGTACCCTCTACGTCCCTGAACCCTTCCAGCGCCGCCTTGCCGGTATCGCCCGAAGTCGCGACCATTATGAGAGATCTGTCCTTCTCCCCCACTTTGCGGCGAGCCGCCGTGAGCAGATGGGGCAGCATCGTCAGCGCCATATCCTTGAAAGCGCAAGTGGGGCCGTGCCACAGCTCGAGCACGTAAAGTCCGTCGTCGATATTGACGAGCGGACACGGATCGCCGTAAAATCTGGCGTACGCCTGTCTGGTGTAGGACAGCAGTTCTTCGTACGTGAAATCGGTGAGATAGAGCGACATTACGTATGCCGCCCTCTCGGGATAATCCATCTCGCAAAGCGTGCCGAAGTCCTTCTCGCTCAGTCGGGGAAAACTCTCGGGCACGTAGAGACCGCCGTCGGGAGACAACCCGTTGACTATCGCCTGCGCGCTGTCTATCGCGACGGACTTGTCGCGTGTGCTGGTATATTTCATAAGATCTCCGTGATCGGATGACCGATCAGATAATTTTGTATTTCATCAGATAATCGGTAGATCGTCCGCCGCCGCGCTCACCGTAACGGTAGCCGAGACCGCGAATTTGTCGGCAAGTTCGGCTATTCTCGTGTAGAATCCCTGCAAATCCTTGGGAGGCAGTCCCGTGATGCGGCTCACTCCGTCTATGTATATGTTGGTCAGATCGCTCCTTCCCGCCATTACTCCGCAGACGAACGCTTCGAGCGCGGTCGGGTCCTTGATCCCGTATTCCTCCACGTTGACGAACTTGACGTTCCTGTCCACGTCGTACATATACCTCTCCGTGTCGGAAACGTACACGCAGTCGCCCTTGGCTGTCTTGACGTCGGCATTCGCCTTCTCGATGATACGTGTGGTCTTGCCCGAGCCTTTCGCCCCGCATATGAGTATAAGCATTTTTATACCTCCGATATTTTATACTTATATTCTACAATATACGGGACCGGTTTTCAATAGACTTTACGAAAATTTTATCCGTCGAAAACCGTCAGTACGACTTGACCACGAGCCTCTTGTGCAGTTCGGGATCGAGCGACATTATGATCTGATCGAGCTCGTCGTCGCCCATATACGTGGTGCGTCCGTCCTCGTATTCCTTGTCCACTCTCTCCTTGACCGAAACGACGATGCCGTCCCGTTTGTTCACCTTATGCCCTTCGGGAAGAGAATAGAACGCGTTCATCCAATACGCGATCCCCGCAAGTCCGCTGTGCGCGTCCACGGAAACGAGCGGCGGCTTTTTGAGCAGTTTCTCGGTATTGAAGATGTTGTATATCTCTTCGTCTTTGAGCAGACCGTCCGCATGCACTCCCGCGCGGGTCGTATTGAACGACTTGCCGACAAACGGCGTCTGCGGCGGGATTATGTATCCGAGCGAATCTTCGAAATATCTTGCGATATCGGTGATGACCGTAAAGTCCATTCCGTCATCCGTGCCTTTGAGCGACGCATATTCGATCGCCATCGCTTCGAGAGGGCAGTTGCCCGTCCGCTCTCCTATGCCGAGCATGGAACAGTTGACCGACGAACAGCCGTACAGCCACGCCGTGGTCGCATTGGTGACGACCTTGTAAAAGTCGTTGTGTCCGTGCCACTCGAGCAGTTCGCTGGGAACCTCGGAATAATATTTGAGTCCGCTTATTATGCCGGGCACGCTGCGCGGCAGAGTCACGCCGGGATAGCTGATGCCGTACCCCAACGTATCGCACGCCCTTATCTTGATATCGATGCCGCTCTCATGGCGCAGCTTCATAAGTTCATATGCGAACGGCGCGACAAAGCCGTAGAAATCGGCGCGGGTGATGTCTTCGAAGTGGCAGCGCGGCACTATGCCCTTTTCCAATGCCTTTTTGACGATGGTCAGATACTTTTCCTTGGCTTGTCCGCGCGTCATGTTCATCTTTTTGAAGATGTGATAGTCCGAACAGCTGACCAGGATACCAGTCTCCTTTATCCCCATCTGTTTAACGAGTTCGAAGTCCTTTTCGTTGGCTCTGATCCAGCTGGTCACCTGAGGAAAATCGTACCCCAGCTCCATGCACTTTTCGACCGCCTTGCGATCCTTTTCGGTATAGAGGAAAAATTCGCTTTGACGGATTATACCCTTCTTGCCGCCGAGTTTGTGCAGAAGTTTGAACAGCTCCACTATCTGCTCCACGGTAAACGGGGAAGTGGACTGCTGACCGTCGCGGAACGTGGTATCGGTGATCCATATTTCCTCGGGCATGTCCATCGGGGTCTGCCTGAAATTGAAAGCTACCTTTGGCACGCTGTCGTAATCGAAAAGATCGCGGAACAGGTTGGGTTTTTCCACATCCTGCAAAAACGGCTTCCAGTTGCTTTCCAACAACAGATTTTTGTCTTGGCTGTACTTGATCATATCACTGCCTCTCAAAAGGTTTTTTCTATGTGCCGGACTCATTCTCCGCCCGCGAGCATCGCGTCCTTGTCCGCAAGCGCGAGCGCGTCGAGCATCCCGAACAGATCCCCGTCCAGGAAATCTCCGAGCGAATATTCGGTCCTGTTTATCCTGTGGTCGGTGACCCTGCCCTGCGGATAATTGTACGTCCTTATCCTCTCGGAGCGGTCGCCCGTACCGACGAGCGAACGCCTGTTGGCGGCGTATTCGCTCTCTTTCTTGCTCTTGTAATAGTCGTAAACGCGCGATTTCAGCACCTTCATCGCGCTTTCTCTGTTTTTCGCCTGCGACTTCTCGTCCTGGCAGGTCACCACTATCCCCGTGGGCAAGTGCGTGATCCTTATCGCGGACTCGGTCTTGTTGACGTACTGTCCGCCCGCGCCGCCGCTTCGGTAAGTGTCTATTTTGAGATCCTTCTCGTCTATCTTTACGTCCAGATCGCCTATCTCGGGCATGACCGCCACCGTCGCCGTGGAAGTGTGTATCCTGCCCTGGGATTCGGTCTCGGGCACGCGCTGCACCCTGTGCACGCCGCTCTCGTATTTCAGACGGCTGTACGCGCCCTTGCCCGTGATCATAAAGACCGCCTCTTTGACTCCGCCCAGATCGGTGCGGCCGATGTCTATCTCGCGCACTTTCCAGCGCATACGTTCCGCAAAACGGGTGTACATCCTCAGCAGCACCGCCGCGAAAAGTCCGGCTTCTTCGCCGCCCGCTCCCGCGCGTATCTCGACGATAACGTTTTTGTCGTCGTCCGGGTCTTTGGGCAGCAATTCGTATTTGAGTTCCTCTTCCAGTTTCTCTCCCGCGGCGAGCGCCGAGGAAAGCTCCTCCTTCGCAAGCGCGGTCATATCCTTATCCGAACCGTCCTCGATGATCTCGCGGCATTCCGCAACGGTCTTTTCGTTGGCGAGCCACCGCTCGTACAGCTGCACGGCAGGCTCGATCGCGGATCTTTCCTTGACCGCGGCGCGCCACTTTTCCGTATCGGCTATGACGGCGGGATCGGAGACCTGTTCGGTCAGTCTGTCGTATTGTTCTTTGAGTTGTTTCAGTTTCTCCCACATAATCTCGCCGCGATCATTCTCTCCTTGCCTTCCAGATCCCTGACGATCTTCGTCCGAAACCCGCGAAGCATGGCAGCTACCGCCTCCGCCTGTCCGTCCCCCGTTTCCAACAACAGATATCCGCCGTCTTCCAGATACGACGGAGCTTCGGCGGCGATGCGTCTGTAAAAGTCCAGACCGTCGCGCCCCCCGTCCAGAGCCATTCTCGGCTCGTGGTCCTTGACCTCGCTGTCCAGCCCGTCTATATCCGCGGACGGGATATACGGAGGATTGGACGCTATGAGCCTGAACTTGCCGTCTATGCTCCCGAACAGATCGGATAGTACGAATTTCACGTCGGCAGCGTTGTTCCGCGCGTTCCTCTCCGCGACTTCCAGCGCCTTTTCGGACAGATCGCAGGCGGTGACGCAAGCGCCCGACTCCTTTGCGAGATATACCGCTATACAGCCGCTTCCCGTACAGAGATCCAGAACGCTGTCGCCGCGGCGGCACAGCGACGCCGCCATTTGCGCCAACTCTTCCGTTTCCGGTCTAGGACAGAGCACGTTTTCGTCCACTTCTATCCTGTATCCCGCAAAATCGGTGTATCCGAACACCTGCCACAGCGGTTTTCCGGTAGCGCGCTCGCGTGCGAGCGACAACATTTTTTCCGCATCCGTGTCGGATATATCGCCGATAAGCCCCAGTTCGCCGCGCCGTTTCCCGAGCGCTTCGCAGGCGATCCAATCGCTTTCGCTGCCGTCCGCCGCGACCCCCGAGAGCATGCCGCGAACAAGATCCAGAGCGGCTTTCAGTTTCACTCTCCTCTCTCCGATCCGTCGCTTTTGTCGGTATCTTCCGTGTTTGTCTGCGCGTCCGTTCCGACGTTCGCGCCCCCATCGTCGTCGGACGCGGCGGTCTTTTCACCGCTCTGCCGCGCTTCGGCGCGCTTTTCCTCTTCGGCTTTCGCACGTTCGGCATCCGGATCCGCCTCTCCTCGTGCGATCGCTTTCATCAGTTCGAGTTTCGAGCTCTTGATATGGCTGACTTTGGTCAGCTCTTCTTCGTTCACCGCAAGCACGGCGCTCATTATGGCGTGCGCGCGGGCGGTATCGCCGCCGCACAGCTCGATCATTTCCTTTTCGACCTTGTGGAACAGCAGCTTGGTGTCGAAGCGCAGTTCGGGCAGATTCGGATCGGCGTCCATCGCCTGCACGGTCTTGAACGCCGCGATCGCGACTTCGACCATATCGTCCTGAGGCTGGCGCGTTGTCAGCTTCTGCAACGCAAGCCCGGGGGCTTTGAGCATTCTCACGAATTTGTTATCGAACTTTGCGAGGAACTTCAGTATCTCGTAACTTATGCCCGCCACGACGGGTATAAGCGCAAGACGGAGCACGAGCCTCAGCCAAAGCTGTTCCGACCAACCCGTCAGAGAAAATACGAGCACGCTTATCACCATGGTGATGAACATGAACGTCGTACCGCACCTGTCGTGGATCGTTGTCATTTTCTGCGCGTTCTCGACCGTCAGTTCGAGCCCGTGTTCGTAACAGCTTATCGTCTTGTGTTCGGCACCGTGATACATATAGGTGCGGCGCACGTCTTTCATAAGCGCCGTCAGCGCGATGTAGCCGACGAATATGAGCATACGTATCGCGCCCTCGAGCAGGTTCATCCCGATCTGAACGCCTATATTGGCGGAAGTGTCGATCCTGAACAATTCCTCGACTCCCGTCACTATCAGCTGCGGCAAAAAATAAAACAGCACGAGCGAAAGCGCCACGCCGAGCACTACCGCAAACGCCATGACAACGCTGAATACGTCCAGTTTGAACGTCTTGGCGAACCACTGCTCCGCCTTGCTCGGCTGAGTTTCTCCGTCGAAGACTTCTCCCGATCTCAGCAGAGTGCCCACGCCGACGAACATCGTGGATACGAAATTGAATATGCCGCGCAAAAACGGCGTGCGGAAAAGAAAATTTTTGTCCTTGGTCGGTTTGACGTATTTGCTTTCAACGACGATATTGCCTTTTTCGTCGCGCACGGCAGTAGCGATGCTGCGCTCTCCGCGCATCATCACGCCCTCGATCACCGCTTGTCCGCCTATTGAAGAACTGCGTTTTCTCACCCGCCGACCTCCTAAAAAATATGGTGCAAGATAAGCTCTTGCACCATCTCGTCCCTGTTACAGGCTGTAACGCTTCTTGAACTTATCGACTCTGCCGCCCGTATCGACCAGCTTCTGCTTGCCGGTATAGAAAGGATGGCACTTGTTGCAAACTTCGACTTTTATCACGTCGGTGTCCTTGGTAGTGCCGCAGACAAATTTCGCTCCGCAGCTGCATTGGACGACGACGTCGTGATACTTAGGCTGAATGCTCTCTTTCATGTCGTTCACCTCGCTTTTCTTTTATGCACACACCATTATACGCATAAATAAAATATTAGTCAAGCAAAATCGTATCCGAAAATCGCGTCTGCCACGGCGCCTCCGTCGGCTTTTCGCCTTAACCGTTCCGCTTGCCGTCCGATCCTCTTTCCTTATCGTCCTCTCCGTCCCCTTGCGAATCCTCTTGACAAAGCTCGTTTGCGCAAAGGGGCTCCTCGCCGGATACTTCCTCTTCGGCGGTATCTTCTTGCGCTTTTTCGGACGCGGCGGCGTTTTCCTCCGCTATTTCGGACTTTCTCTCCCCTGCGGCTGCGCGTTCCGCGATCGCGCGGACCAATGCGTCGGCGTCGTACGGTTTTTCCTTAGATCTTCTGACCGCTCCGACTACGAGAGTGACCGCAAGCAATAACGCGATGGCTCCGCTTACGTAAGTCACCGCCTCCGCTCTCAGATCCCACGCCATGGCGACAAACTGGACCGCCATACACTCGCACAGCGCGACTTGCAGGCAGAAGACCCCGTTTGCGTCGCAAAGCTGCGTCAATTCCTTTATTTCTTTACCCGCGGAAAACGGTAGATTCGCTTTTATGCAGAATGCCCTTTCCGCCCTCTTTTCCGAAGCCGTCGGAGCGTCCTTGCCGTACAATACGCCCGCAGCGACCGCCGTTACCGCCGCCGCTACCGCAAGCGCCGCGGTCACGATCGCCGCGATCACGCTCAACGTCGTTATCTCGGCTACGGATCCGAACATCCGCATCAGAATAAAATGCGCCGCATAAGTAAACGCCGCGCCGACTACGGCTATGAGCAGCAGCTTCGCCGACGCATACGCGTATTTCAGTCTTTTGTGTGCGAACTTCATCTTCGGCGTCCGTCGGGATCAACCGAGATCGGCGGTTATACGTTTGAGATACGCGGACAGCCCGTCGCGCAGACTTGCATCTCTGAGCGCGTATTCTATCGTCGCCTCGAGGAAGCCCTGTTTGTCGCCCACGTCGTATCTCCTGCCCTCGAAATTATACGCGTAAACGCCGGTAGACGCCGCCATCATCTCTATGGCGTCGGTGAGATAGACCTCGCCGCCTTTGCCGGGCTTCGACTGCTTGATGAGATCGAATATATCCGGAGTGAAGACATATCTGCCTATGCTGGCGAGCCGCGACGGCGCCGTTCCCGGATCGGGCTTTTCGACGATCTGTCTGACCTCGGAATATCTGCCCTTTACCGCGCCCGGTCTGACTATGCCGTACTTGGACGTCTCCTTTTCGGGAACTTCCTGACAGCCGAGTATCGACTTGCCTGTATTTTCGAATGCCTCGATAAGCTGTTTCAGGCACGGCTTGGCGGGATTGTAGACTATATCGTCCCCGAACATGACCGCGAACGGCTCTCCCGCGATAAACGCCTCCGCTTCCAGCACGGCTCTGCCCGAGCCGTTCATCTCCTTTTGCCTTACATAGTGGATATGCGCCATATCGGCGATATCCCGTATCATCTTCAGATATTCTTTCTTGCCCTGTCTTTCGAGTATCTGCTCCAGCTCCACGGCTATGTCGAAATGGTCCTCTATACACTTCTTGTTCTTGCCGAGAATGATAAGTATCTCTTTGACTCCGCTCGCGACCGCCTCTTCAACCACGTATTGCAGCGTCGGCGTATCGACGATGGGCAGCATCTCCTTGGGAAGCGCCTTTGTAGCCGGCAAAAATCTGGTCCCGAATCCCGCGGCGGGAATAACAGCCTTTCTTACTCTTTGCATACCTCTCCTCGTATCAGCGTATTACGCTGTTATTATATGTATAATCATACTATCAAATCGACCGAATTTCAAGCCCAATCGACCATTTTGTCTTTTTTCGGACAAACACGTCGGTTTTTGACTTATTTTGTCGCGCGTCATCGGTTCCGTTCCCCTATTGATCGGAACGCCGTTTTCCGCGCCCGTTCCGCAAACGACCGATCCGTCGAGGGCAGCGTATCTGTCGATGAGAGCCGCCGCGTCGTAAAACTCTCATTTACGGCAAGCACGCAAAGCTTTTTCGGGATAAACGACAAAGACGCGCAGGCGCGAAACCGCGCATTAACGCGCGCCGTACAGATCTGCCGATATCCCTCTCTTCCGCCCCGTACCGCCCGCCCGGCGCCGACCGTTCGGCTTTCAAAACGAAACGGCGGCCGAACGTATCGACCGCCGCGTATCCGTCAAAAAAATAAGCGTTTTAAGACACTATGCGCCCGTCGTCAAGACGGATTATATTGTCGTAATCGTGCACTATCCTGGTATCATGCGTCACGACCACCACGGTCTTGCCCGACTTGTTGAATTCGCGCAATATGCTCATGACCTCGTCCGCATGTCCTTTGTCCAAAGAACTGGTCGGCTCGTCCGCCAGGATTATATCGGGATCGTTCACCAACGCGCGGGCTATGGCGACGCGCTGTTTTTGTCCGCCCGACAGCTCTTTGACCTTTTTCTTCAACAGATCGCCTATGCCGAGCTCTTCGGTTATGTCGCCGATGCGCTTTTTCCATTCCGACCTGTGGAATTTCCCGCTGTAAAACAACGGCAGACGGATGTTGTCGTAAACGCTGTCGTTGGGCAGCAGTCCCAGCTGTTGCAATACGAACCCTATCCTGTCGCCTCTCAGTTTCGCTCGGGCGGTGTCGTTTTTCGGATCGACCGTTTCGCCGAAAAGTTTCACCTCGCCCTCGTCGGGCACGTCCACGCAGCCTATCATGTTGAGCATAGTGGTCTTGCCGCACCCCGACACGCCGACTATCGCCGTACTCGTCCCTTTCTCCAACGCCAGATTGACGTGATCCAGCGCGAGAACTTCGTTGCTCTTGTTCGCGTTGTATCTGCGAACTACGTTTATCAATTCTATTTCGGGCATTATCTCCCTCCTATCAGATCGAGTATTTTTGTTTTCGCTATCCGTATCGCTCCCGCGGCGAATATGACCGCTCCGGTCGCGAGTATTGCCAATATGCCTTTCCAGACGTCTTCGGGCGCCATTTTCAGCATCTCGCCGTCCGTTACGAGCGTACTCAGGACCGCCGTAGTCAACGCCGCCAAGGCAGCGCCGCTCAAAGTCCTTATCGCCTCGCACGCCATAAGATCGCGACGGGTCGCTCCGCAAAGCATCGTAACGCCGAGTTTTCGGCGGGTGACCTCGCCGGCGCTTACCGAAAAGGTTATCGCGATTATCGCGGCGCCTGCCGTCATCATATAGATGAAATATACGTTCGCCCCTATCATGGGCTGAGTATCGCTGACGTAGCCGTCGAAAGTTTCTCCCATGCTTCTGAGCCAAAGGCCGTACTTGTCCGCTATGTACGAACGCTTGTCGGGATCGATGCCGACAGTATAACAGCTTTCGGCGGCGTCGCTTCCCAGGTCGTCCACACAGACCGTGATTCTACGGACGCCTGCCTCTATGAACGGACCGACATACGAGTTTTCGCTGCGGTCGGAATTGTAGGAATTGGGCTGCGTCCGTCCGCTCACGTTCAAACCGCCGTCATATCTGCACACACCCACGACCGTCGCCGTGAACGCCGTATCGCTTCCTTTCAACACCGGAAACTGCGACCCCACGGGGTATTCGTCCGCCATGGACTCGGGCACTATCGCCTGAGGTCCCGACCCGTCAAACCATTCGCCTTCCGCAAGAGGCAGCCAAAAGACCTCGGTCAGCGGAGTTTCGATAATGGTATAATAGACGCCTTCGATATCTGAAAAAATGGTTTTGCTCCTGCCGTAAATTTTTATATCCTCGTCCAGCAGCTCCGCATTTTCGATCTCGTACTCAATGTTGTATATGTCGTCCATCATGTCGTCGGAATAATACGCGTAAACGTCGTCGTCCACATGGACTTCAAAGATGTTGCCCGATATATTGACGGTCAGGATACCGATCACTGCCAAAAATACCGTGATCAGAAGATACAGCCACCAAGACCGCCGCAGATCTCCGAGCAAACACCTCCTTAACATCCCTCAGTCCCTGTTGATGCGGAATACTCTGTTCACGGACATCTGTTTGCCCAACGTGACCGCCGTTGCGACAAAAGGCACTATCGCCGAGAATCCGCACGAGTAGCCGAAAGTCTTGCCGTCGAGATATACGTGTTCGTTCATTCCGAGAAGATACACGCTCGAATTTATTATCGTGTCCGCCAAAGCGCCTACGGCTATGCCGACCGCGAATATCAGAACGGATTCCACTATCACGCATATCACTATATCTTTGCGGGTAGCGCCCAAAAGCCTTGCCGTCTGTATCCTTATATTGCTCGCTTTGAAATAAGCGCCGTATACAAATCCCATACAGAGAGCCATGACCAACGCCACGCACACGCCCAGTCCCGACCACAGCCCCGACGAATTGGGATCGGTCATCATTATCTTGAACATAAACGCCATTATGGAGAACGAATACGCTATCGTCAGTACCATGGCGCACATCACGGGAAAAAGCTGTTTGAAATTGTTTTTTATTCCGCTGAATACAAGCAAAAGTCCTTTCATAAAGCCGCCCTTCCGAATATCTGATTTTTATAGCAAACCGGCAATGCCGTCCCTTTCTCCTTGTTCATTATAACTCCTATATTTATACTTTTCGTATTTATTTTACCATAGCCGTACGGTAGTGTCAAGACAAAATTTTTTGCCCGTCCGCAAACGACACCTTCGCTATCTGCCGTTTATCAGATCGAGTATTTTGGTTTTCGCTATCCGTATCACGCCCGCGGCGCATATCACCGCACCCGTCGCGAGTATCGCCAACACTCCCTTCCATATGTCCTCGGTCGCCATTTTCAGCATCTCGCTCTCGCCGAAAGTCGTGCCCAGTACCGCCGTCACCGCTATCGCGATCACCGCGCATACCGCGCCGCGTATCGCCTCGCAGATCATGAGATTTCGCCGCGTCGCTCCGCAAAGCATGGTGACGCCCAGCCTGCGGCGGTTCACCTCTCCCGCGCTCACCGATACGGTGACCGCAACGACTATACATCCCGCTATCATGGCGTACAACATATATATGTTGAGCGCGATAAACGGCTGC
>ERZ1090861.236-NODE-236-length-36120-cov-6.787328_pt1 | contig 36120 bp, 23 predicted proteins | sample MGYA00478482_ERZ1090861 | MGnify/ENA primary metagenome ERZ1090861 (study PRJEB33644, sample SAMEA5815744) | chicken gut metagenome | biome: Chicken; feature: Gastrointestinal Tract; material: Caecum | place: Ireland | collected 2019-01-01 | study: A study of the... | reverse complement strand
ATATATGATATATTAGTATCACCAATATCGATAGAGGAAAAATATCAGAAGGAAGAGGAAGAAATGGAGAATATAGAGTATATATTGTCGTTGGCGGGAGCGGTGTTGAGTACACTGGCTGCGCTGGTGACGATGGGAATCAGATTTTTAAAAGCGATGAAGGAGTTGAAAGAGAGAGCCGGGGAGGAGGAGATCGGAAAGAAACTGCCGGAACTGATCGCGGAAGCGGAAGGGAAGGAGGGATACAGCGGGAAAGAGAAGAAGGGGTATGTGATGGATAAGATTGCGGAATACGCGGAAGAAGAAGGGATAGAGGCAGATTTACAGTATGTCTCGGAGAAGATCGAGGAACTGGTGGAATTGTCAAAACAAGTGAATGTGAACAAGAGTAAGTAAAGGAAGAGGTGGCGGGGAGGAAACAGGATGAGGAGGGAAAAGGGCATAGAAAGGAATGGGCAGGGAAGCGGTGCGGGAAATAATAGGAGAAATGGGAGAAGGGAAGGAAGGAGGGAAGAGGAAGGAGTAAAAGAATAAATGCGAATATGAGGAATAGCGGGGGGCAGGGTTGAGATGAGGGAAACGGGAGGAGGCAGGTAAAGCCGCATTGGGATTGGAAAATGGGGATATCGGGGATAAGGGAAGGGAGTTGCAACGAAAAAGTCTTATGACGGCGGAGACGTAAAAGAAGGCCGTCCTGAATGGAATAACGGTTTTCCTTTCCGGAGGGAAAACCGAAAAAATAGAGAAAATCAAGAAAAGTAAGAAAAATATAAAGTCAAAAAATAAAGAAAACAGAACAACTGGGGGACGCGGAGCCGCGGCGCCATAAACAGGAAGTAAAAATAAAAAATCAAAGATAAAAAAGCGGCAAAGGAGAAAAAGAAAAATGAGTAGAATTGGAATCTTATTCCCGGACAATGAGAAAGCCCGCCAGGTGGGCGCGGATCTTTCAACCGGACTGACAAATCTGGGACATGAGGTGCAACTTGAGTATGCTGAAGATATGGATATGCAAGAGGAAAGATTTTCATATTTGTGGGCTTATGGTTGTGACCTTATTATTTTTTGGGCAATTGAAGGTAGCAGCCCGGAATTGTTGGTGGAAAATGTATCGATTGATCATGGGATTATTGCCTTTGAGACGCCGATTGACAATGCAGACGTAGTGACGTATTCTATCGGGTTTGATTATTATGGCGCGGGAACGATGCAGGCGCAATATGTTTTGAACGGATTGGAAAATACAGACGAAGCTGTTATCAGATATTTTATCATGGCGGAGGAAAACTGGAAGATTGAGAAAGTTTTAGCGGGGGCAATGGAAACTTTCGCAAATAGTTTAAACGAACCGATTTCGGAAGATGAGATGGAATATGTTTCCGGAAACGATAAAACAGAGGCAAAAACGCAGATGTCAACACTTCTTGCGGAAAATGGGAATACGTATGATGCAATTTATTGCTGTACAGACGAAATCGCCCAAGGCGTGGTTGAAGCGTATACGGAAGCGGAAATTCCGGGTTCGGATATGCCGATTATCACGGGTTTCGGCGGAAGTGACCAGGCAAAGGCGAATATTGCTGCGGGTTTGCAGACGATGACGGTGGTTCCGGATTATGATTCGGCTGTGGAGCGTGCTATACAGGTTGCTGACAATCTGTGTCAAGGATTAGACATTGCAGATTGGGTGGATGAGGAGATCGATTATGGTTCGGGAACAAGAATTCCCAGCGGAGTAATTGGTACGATTGATATTTCGGAGGATGGCGGACAGAGTTCTGATCTCCGTGAGCTGATTGAAATTACGATTGACAAGCAACCGAATAAAACGCAATATTATGTAAATGAAAAGTTTGACCGTACCGGAATGGTTGTGACTGCTCACTATAATGATGGCACAAGCCGGCAAGTCACCGCTTACACGGTAGATCCTTCCGAAGAACTTGAGATAGATGATTCTGAAATTACGATTACTTATAGTGAATCTGGGAAAACGGAGACGGCAACAGTTCAGATTGTCGTCAGAATGGACGGCCTGGACAGGATAGAGATTACTAGATTGCCCAATCAGACAAAATATTTGAGCGGGGCCGAGTTTGATAAAACCGGGATGAAGGCAAAAGTTTTTTATCAAAGCGGCAGAGAGAAGGAGGTTCTTTGGACGGAACTGGAAGCGGAAGCCACTTTGGTAAATTTAAGCGCCGAAGATGAGGTCGTGGGAAATTCTGTCGCAGTAATTTATCATGAAAGATATATGTCGGAAAGATCCACAACATTGACAGTTCAAGTGGCGGCGAGAATTCCGAAAGAACTTGCTGTCATCACTAAACCGAAAAAAACAAATTATGTCGAAGGCGAAAAACCGGATATCGAGGGGATAAAAGCCGAGGTGACGTTTCCGCTGGGAATTGTCAGAGAGGTTGCAGAGGAACTCTTGAGTGCTGACTATAGTCCTTTGGATGTCGGAGCCTGGGTTGAGGTGTCTTATACTGAACAGGATGTTGAAGTGAAAACAAGTTTTAGCGTCAATGTTCGGGCTAAGGATTCGGCAAATGCAAGGATCAATCAGTCAAAATTGAGTTATCCGTGCGGTGCAGGCGAAGGATATGTAAATATCAGCAGCGGAATGCCGGAGTTTCTGACAGCAACAGGAATCTCGATCGGAGCAAATGACTATTGCATTGACGCGGAGCTTATTTATCGCGGACAGGGCTTTGATTTGCCGAATAACCTGGAAAGCAGTGTTGGCGCTGATTGGAAATTAACGTTGCAAGAGTATTTGTTTGAAAAGGACGGCAGATATATTTATCTGGACGGCAAAGGCGACCAGCATGTATTTGAGTTTTTGGAGGAGGGTAAGTATTACGATACCAGCGGCCTGGGGCTGATTCTGACTTTGGGCACAGAGAAACATGTTATCTCCGACCAGTTCGGGAATAAAATGTGTTTTAAGAATGGAAAACTGCTCCGCACAGAATCCTGCCATAGTACATCTGCGGGGAGAAGTTATTGTTATTATGATAACGGAAAACTGAAATCTGTATGGGAACGAGGCAATATCGACAGCAAACTGCGTTTTGTGTATAATGACGTTACGGGATTACTTTCGGAAATTTGTTGTGAGCAAAACGACGTTACCAAAAAGACCTTTCATTTTTATTATGACACGTCGGGAAATCTCATCCGTATTTCGAGAAGTGTGGGAACGGAGACGCGCGAGGTGGCAATGTTCAGATACGGAACGAGCGCCGCGGAGTCGGGAAAACTGCTCTACGCCGTAAATTCGGAAACCCTATCTGCCATCCGGTTTGACTATGAAACAGGAGAACAGGGCCGGGTGTCCGAGGTTTCCGTCGGGCGGGTGCCCGAGGATTTTGCGCCGGATTCCGCGGCGGTGAATTTTACGAAAAAAAGCGAAAATACTTTTGTTTACGGAACGCAGTCGGGCAAGCATTATTATACGGCCGTAACCAATGAAAAAGGAATCAAAGCGGTATATTATCTGAATGCCGAGGGAATTACGACGTCCATACTGGAAGCCAATGCCGGAGACATGAACGATCTGCGTTCTTTAGAAAAACGAGCCGGTCTCTCGGTCATGGAGAATGACGACGGCAGCAGTTCGGAAAAAATCAATTGTTGCAATGTGAAAGTGTTAAGCGAAGGGGAGAAGTGGAGCCGGAACGTTTCAAAAGACAGCCAGATTGACAGGTATCGCAGAAACAAATACCATGCCTGCAGCTATTTTTCCTTCAGCTTTTGGCTGAAAATCACGGGACAGGTAAGCGATGAACCCAGAGTGAAATTTACGGTGTACTCGGACGACGGGGATACCGTAGATACCGGGAACGCTTATTATGACGATACGGCGGAAAACTGCTGGCAGTTGATTACCGTTCCCGTCAAAATTTCGGAACAGTATGTCAATAAACTTGAATTGTCTGTTGAAGGCGCCGAAGAATACCGGGTGGCCGATATAAAGTTTATTGTCGATCAGTCCATTCAGTTTTACATCCGTTCCGACAATGACTCGGCGCCGCTGGAAGAGTTTGACGTTATAAAATTTAAACGTCCGGGAGCCGATAATTATACAGAAAAAATGCTGTCTGACAAATATTATATGTCGGAAAAAGATTTGCAGGCGACTTATTACAGCATGGCAAGGAGCGAGAACAATCGCTTTGTTTTGTCTCTTTGCGATAATACGGAACGCCATTTGGTGACGGAAGTAAAGTTGTACCATACCGGAAAAGGAAAGGATTTTGCATTGGATCTTCCGTCAGATGGTCTCGCCCGGTTTTATCAACAGATGAAATCTTCGGACGGTAAAACGAAAATCACCGGGAATATCTATTTCGTCAAGGACGAACAGGGGACTTCGTATACGGGAATTCGTCAGGTCACGTTGGCGGAAGGCAAAGACGAAGAAGGAAAGGATATCAGCAGTTCTTCTTGCGTATATATCGACAACAAAGGATTACTGCAGAAAGAACGCGACGAATACGGCGTGGAAACCGTATACGCATACGACAGCCGCGGCAGATTGACCCAAAAGACTTTGCGTAGTGATGAAACGGATGAAACGCTGGTGTTTACGGCGACTCAGACCCCTACCGCTTTGACGGAGCAGGATCCGACCAGCGAGCTCTGTACGACGTTTGACGGATTGTTTGGTACGACAGGAAGTACGCAGTATAAAGGCAAGGCCGAGACAAGTAATATTCTCACGACGACATATGCCTATGATACATTCAACGAGCGCCTGACCGGTGTAAGCAACAATGTCCTTACGGCGGATGCCGCGGGGAATTCGATCACCAACGGCAATACTTTGACTTATTACGAAAACGGCCGGCTGAAAAAAGTAATGACAACCGGATATGGCTATGCCTTTGAATACGACGATTGGGGAAATCTTTCAAAAACCAGTCTTGTGGATGAGGCTGGAAACGAACAGATGTTGACAAAAGTTAATGCTTATTATCCTTCATCGTTTGAGCATTCAATGTCGATAGAAGAGGAAAAGTATCGTTCAAGCCGGGATGATAGAATGTGGACAATGTTGGATGATTACGGAAGAGCTCTTACAATTTTTGAAGAAAATAAATCTTTTGGATATAAGCAAACAAGCTTTACAAGGCAGACTTTGTCGGAAAGCGCGGGCGCCGCGGAAGTGACGGAGATGTACGATCCGTATGAAGACCGGACATATGTGTATAGCTATGACGACGCAAATAATTGTACGGGATATACGGTGAAAACCGGGACCGACGGGGCGAATTTCTTTTCGGTTAAGAAAACGGGAGAGAATACAATTGATTACGGGTTTGGCCAGACAAATTATCAAAGCTCGTCAGTAATAACGTACGATAACAATGCATTTTTGGATCCGAGAATTACTCAAATTGCCTTGAAGTCGGAAAGTTGGGCGGCAAGAGCCGGAAATTTGAGCTATCATTATGATAAATTAGGTCGTCTTGAGGATAAAACGTTTACTATGTTTGAGATTCCTGGTGAATTAACAGTGACGGAATCGACCGATTATGTTTACGGAACCCTGTTGAAAGGTACGGTAACGACTAAATTGAATGGATTCAATTTGGATGTTCATAAATACTCGTATGAATATAATCAAAGGGGACTGCCCTCTGAGGTGGTTTATGAATTTTCTGATGATGGCGAAACTGCTCTGGAAGAAATATATACCCATTTTTATTTCTATGATAAAGCGGGGCGTCTGACGACAGAAACGCATCGTTCCGGCGATAACGTCCAAGGTATATCGTATAGCTATAATGCGGACGGAAGTTTGCAAAAAGAGATGATGGGCTCTCTTATGCACAGGCAATATGTTTATGATAAGGGGAGATTGACCTCGTACCTTGATAAAGACGGAAATCCTTTGGCAACATTCAGCTATGACAACCTCGGAAACTGTACGGGATATGAAACGGATGAGAAAGAAGTTTCCATGGAATGGGAGCGCGGATCTCTGATGACCAAATTTGAAAGGACAGAGACAGAAAATGGTACTGAAAAAAGTACAGAAACGACATATTTCTATAATAGCCGGAAAGTCCGTTATAAAAAGATTGTGGACGGAATAGAGAACCGATATTATTATGACGGAGAAAAATTGGAGGCAGAATATTGTCTGGGAAATCCGGAAGAGGAAGAAGACGAATCGAAAAGAGCTTATCTGATTCGATATCTGTATGACTCGGAAGGTATCACGGGGATCGCTGTGTTGAATGAACCGGGAACAGGCGGAGCAAATACAGTTTATTATTTTGCAAAAGACGGACAAGGCAACGTAATTGCTGTGATAAGAAGGGGTGCCACGATGGCTCGATATGAATATGATACCTGGGGGAAATGTAAAGTTCTGAATTGGGACGGAACGGAAAATACCGATGAGAACTTTATCGGAAACATTAACCCCATTCGTTGGAAGAGTCAGTATTATGACCGGGAAAGCGGGATGTATTATATCGGCGGAAGGTATTACGATCCGGACATCAAGAGATACATAAGCGCAGTAAATCCGGAAGAAATGCTGAACAGAGCTGGAACGGTGTACGGAATCAATCCATATCTTTTGACCTTGATAAATCCGGTGAATATGGTATATAATGAATATACAATAGAGCCGGACGGGGAACTGAGCTATGATCCGGATGAGTTGGATAATTTCAATTATTTCTGGCGCTATACCTGGACAAAGTTCTGGAACAGTAAACTGGGTAAATACATAGCGGTCAGACTATTTGTAGCAGCGACGGCGTTGGCAATCCTATGTCCGGCATTTTTGCCCACTTATATAAGCGCAGTAGTGGGAATAGGAGTATCGCTGGGGGTAGGTGCAATCATAGCGGGAATCCGAAGCCGAAGGCAAGGGAACGGGTTCTGGAGCGGATTTGTAAACCACCTGAGTGAGAACTGGTCGCAGGAAGTGGCGATCGGTATGGCGGTTGCGCTGATTACGTTCGGAATCAGTCAGGCGGCGCAGGCAATGAAGAAAGTGGGCCCGCATTGTTTTGCAGCGGGAACGCTGGTGGCGTGCCGGAATGCGGACGGAGAAGAAATTCATAAGCCGATAGAGGAAATCGAAGTCGGAGATGAAGTGCTCTCGTACGATGAAGAGACGGGCGAACAGGGATATAAACCGGTGGTGCGCCTGTTCCGGAATCAGACGAAAGAATGGCACCATGTATTTGTCGACGGAGAAGAGATCAAGTGCACGGGAGAACATCCGTTCTATGTAAAAGGGAAAGGATTTATCCCGGCGAAGGAGCTGAAAAGCGGAGACAAATGCTTGCTTTCCACCGGGGAAGATGTTACAATAGAAAAGGTAGAGGTGGAAACACTAACCGAAGCGGAAACTACCTATAACTTCGAAGTGGCCGATTTCCATACCTATTATGTAACCGAAAAAGTTGTATTGGTGCATAATAAGTGTTGGGAGTGGGGTAAAGGGACGTATAAATCGGCAGAAGAATCTTTAAGAGATCATGCATTTAGACACGGAACAGAGTTGGGACTTGATCCAACGGATACGGCGGGATACTTTAAAAAAGCCACTAATTTTGCCGATACTGTTGTTCAACGGAGGATAAAAGCAGGAAAATTTATTGAAGGGGCAACGCCTGGGATATATGAGTACACATATTTAGGAAAATATATTCATATGGATAAGTACAATAAAATAATAGTATCATTTGGAATAAAAACATAAGGAGGTTTTTATGTGGCACGAATTTATAATTATTAACGCGGAAGAAATTCCGGAGACAACAACGTATTTGTTAATAAAAGGTCATGAAGTATGTAGGGTCGACAATGAAATTATAGTTAATAATCCTTTGTTTTTACGGGGATTCAAAACATTTAAGGTCTCATTCAAAAATCCGGGAGAAGGGCTTGATTATCATGGCAATACAATAATTCCTACCAGTTCACTGGAGCAATTTATCAGTAATATAAAAATGGCGCAGGATAATTGTACTGACGTGGCGATTTCCGAACAATTGAACGAGCTGCTTGCGATGTGTAAAAAAGCGCAGGCGCAAGGAAGCTATATGATGCATTTCGGTTTGTGATACTATAGAGAAAAATGACTTTATTTAACGCATGCAAACCATTTGATTTTATTGATTAAAAAAAATCATATCAATAAATTCATGGTCGAAACGAAAGAAATAACCGGGGAACTATAAAGTGCCCCGGTTATTATACTATGATGCGTGGGGAAACTGTACGATAGAAAGAGAAAAATATGGATTGGGGACGCTGAATTCGATACGTTGGAAGGGGCAATATTACGACCGGGAAAGCGGGATGTGTTATATCGGCGGAAGGTATTACGATCCGGACATCAAGAGATACATAAGCGCAGTAAATCCGGAAGAAATGCTGAACAGAGCTGGAACGGTGTACGGAATCAATCCATATCTTTTGACCTTGATAAATCCGGTGAATATGGTATATAATGAATATACAATAGAGCCGGACGGGGAACTGAGCTATGATCCGGATGAGATGAGTAATTGGGACTATTTTTGGAAATATACCTGGAATAAATTCTGGAAAAGTCCGCTGGGAATGGTTATATCGATAGGACTGGCTATTGCTGTCATAGTGATCGGAATACTGTGTTTGGGACGGGTAGAAGGAATAAAGTTTATATTAAGCGCTTTTGGAGGTACGCTTGCGGGGCTATGTGTGGGAGGAACAATAGCGGGAATTCGAAGCCGAAGGCAAGGGAACGGGTTTTGGAATGCATTTGTAAATTACCTTAGCGAAAACTGGTCGCAGGAATTGGCGATCGGGATGACGATTGCTTTGCTTACGTTCGGAATCAGTCAGGCTGTGCGAGCGATCTCGAAAGTAGGTCCGCATTGTTTCGCCGCGGGAACGCTGGTGGCGTGCCGGAATGCGGACGGAAAAGAAATTCATAAGCCGATAGAGGAAATCGAAGTCGGAGATGAAGTGCTCTCGTACGATGAAGAGACGGGCGAACAGGGATATAAACCGGTGGTGCGCCTGTTCCGGAATCAGACGAAAGAATGGTACCATGTATTTGTCGACGGAGAAGAGATCAGGTGCACGGGAGAACATCCGTTCTATGTAAAAGGGAAAGGATTTATTCCGGCGAAGGGGCTGAAAAGCGGAGACAAATGCTTGCTTTCCACCGGGGAAGATATTACAATAGAAAGGGTAGAGGTGGAAGCGCTTACCGAAGCGGAAACTACCTATAACTTCGAAGTAGCCGATTTCCATACCTATTATGTAACCGAAAAAGTTGTATTGGTGCATAATGTTTGTGGCGAAATTTTGGATAAAGTGCCGGATGGATATAAACCGACATATAAAAATGGGGTTTATGATCCCAATCCAAAACATGGTATGGTGCAGCATGGAAGATCAAGTCCGGGATTATCTCCTGAGTATGGACAGTATGCGTTGGATAACGCTATACCTTATCCCAAGGGCGGAAAAGCGTTGTATGCATATAATGGAAAAGATATTATACAGCTTATGCCTAATCACGACAATACCATATGGCATGGTTTTGCCACAAACATAAATGGGGTTAATAAACCGGGGGCAAGAGATTGGCTGAGCCGTCATTTTAAATTATAGAGAGGTAAAAAATGGGAAATAAAATTATATTTGAATTAAAGCTTAATGAAACGGACAGCATTATAGCCTATGAAAAAAGGAATTATAATACTTGTTATGAAGACTCAAAATTGTATATCTGTGTCGGGGGACAAAAAATCAAATTTGTTGAAGGCTCATTTTGTGACGGATTCGGGTTGGAAATGTATTACCGGGTCTTTAACATAAAAGAGTTGGATGAAACTTCAAATTTAGGTGAGGAGGTAGAGGAATATCATAATGGTTTGATATTTAACGATGAATATAACCCCGAAGACCCTGACAGTAAAGCCTTTTTTGTGTCTACCGATTTTGACCCGGATAATTATATTTTTGCCTACGGTAAATCGAAGGGTAAATTCCTGCAGTTATATTTATTCAAAAACAAAAATGGATATAAAGTGGTGTTTTTAGAGATGATTGATGCAGGACCTCCAAACTATAAGGTGAAGGTTCTGAATGAATTTTTTATCGATGAGGATGTGTTTGCTGAGTGGAAAAGATTGATTTGTACGGAATGGGAAAAGAGAAAGAAAATCGAAGCAGCCAGGAGTGGACATCAACAAAGCGACGAAAAATGGCAGAAATTTTTTGAATATATGCGAAGTGACGATTAAAGGCAACAGATGCATCAGACAACACAGAGACGGACGGGATTTTCCCCGTTCGTTTCTTTTTTATAACAATACGACCGGGAAAGCGGGATGTATTATATCGGCGGAAGGTATTACGATCCGGACATCAAGAGATACATAAGCGCAGTAAACCCGGAAGAGATGCAAAGCAGAGCGGGAACGGTTTTGCGACTCTGTTTTATCGCGGATTTGTATGAACTTTTTTTCTGTAATACCATTCTCCATAACAAAACACGCTCTGCGGTGTTTTCACGGCAGGGCGCGTTTTGTTTGTTGTCATATTGGGATTCAGGCGTGTTGAAACCGCTTAAAGATTGCGGACGGTGGTGCCCTCCACGATTTCAAACGGGATATAAATTTTATTGCCGACCATTTTATCGGAAATTTTCGCAAGCAGCGTTTCAAATGCCATGCGGCCGATTTCTTCCTGATTTTGACGGATATGCGTGGCAATGGGAGGATCCACCGATTCGTATTCGTCGAATATGATCAAAGAATAATCTTCGGGAATGGTTTTTCCCAGTTCGTGGAGCGCTTTGACAATCAGTTGCGTGACGGTGAATTCAGACGAGATCAGAGCGGTGATTTCTGTGGAACGGAGCAGGAACTCCTTAATGGCGTCGATATCCTTGCGGAAGGTGGCTTCGTCGTTGGAGGAGTGCGGGCTCATGATCGTATTGAGAATATTTCCCTCGTGCAGAGGAATATTCAGAAGAATGTGCGCGGAGGTGAATCCGTCGATCCGGTCCTGGACGGAGGAAGTATTCTGCTGGGGACTGGAAAGGAATCCGATGTTGCGGTGGCCTTTGTCCACCAGGTACCGCACAGCCGCCTGAGCGGCGTCGAAATTGTTGGTGCTCACGCTCGGAATGGCGAATCCCTGAAAATAACGGTCGACCAGGACGATGGGGTATTTGTTGAAGTGCAGCTGAATGAGCGTTTCGTTGTAGAATTCCTTATGGACCGGCTGAATGATGATACCTTCCACGCCAAGCGCCACCAGGTCATTGATGGCTTTGGATTCCTCCTCCGAAGAATCCACGGAATTCTTGAAAATGACGTGGTAGCCATGCTTGGCCGCGCAGCGCTCCACCGAAGTGAGAATGCGCAGGCCGAAGCTGTATCCGATATTGCAAAGAATCAGCCCGATCGTGTGTTGCTGCGGTTTGGTCGGAATATTTTCGACATAAGTGCCGCGTCCGGCCGTGCGGGAAATATATCCGTCTTTTTTGAGAAGCTGCATCGCTTTGCGGATTGTGATGCGCGAGACATAGAAATTGTCGGCAAGTTCCGTTTCCGGCGGCAGAAAAGTGCCCGGCGGATATTTTCCCAAAATAATATCTTCTTTGATTTTATTGTAGATTTCAATGTAAAGCGAATGTTTGGATGACATTTGTTCGTTTTCGTTCATACATTTATCCCCGTTTCATGTTGTTTGTCTCATTTATCATATCATCAACCAGGCAATTAGTCAATGATTTTCGCCACTTATTGATTAAATGTTATATAAATATATTAAAAGCATAATAAATGTTATAAAATGTAATTTACATCTTGAAATTCAGGATAAAATGTGCTAAGGTATAGACGTCCTCAGAAAAAGAGACATAAGGAGGTTAAGGGGATGAAAAAAAGACTCGGGGCTGTATTGGGTGCGTTTGTGATGTTGTTCTCGATGGGGGCTTGCAACAAGACCAACGCGAACAATTACAGCCAGTATGAAGACGGCAGACTGCTGTTGACGATCTGGGCTCCCGATCAGTATGCGGGCAGTGCGGTAAAGAGCAAGTTTGAAGCGTTTTTGGAAAAATTCAATGACACGGAGGAAATCAAAGCGCTGGGCGTAAAGTTGCAGTTTTCCGCGATGACGCAATTGCCTACTTCTTTGAAGACGGCCTGCATGACCGGCCCGAACAAGATGCCGGACATCGTCATCTGGGACCGTTTCGCAACTCCTTCCAATACGAGCTATCTGCTTGCGCTTGACGATATGATCGCCGAGGACGAGGTGAATACGGAAGCGTTTCTGCCGGAAGCCTATAACGAGCTCACGGTGGGCGGAAGCCAGTATGGGTTGCCTCTGGATGCGGATCCCTGGGGGATTTATGTGAACATGGATCTCGTGAACGCCTACAACGAGAGTGCGGCGGAAGCGAACAAAATCGACGTCAATGCCCTCGATACTTGGACGGCGGTGATGGAGGCGGCGGATAAACTGACCGTGCGCGACGGCAACACCGTCACTCGTTCCGGCCTGAATACGACGAGCGCCGACGGACAGTTCTTCTCCTTCATTTATACGGGGACGGGCGAACTGATCGAAACGGATACGGAGAACGAGAATTACGGGGACACCGTCATGCAGGGCGGCAGCTCGGACGTGGAGTGCCTGGAAGGGATTCTGGGAGACGGGGAATCGCTGCGCGTTTATGATACGTTGGCGTTTTTCAACGAGTTGTACAAGAAAAATCTCTGCAACACCGGGCACGGCGGCACGGACGCTTTCGGGAACGGGCTGTGCGCGATGACGTACGGTTCCATTTATTTCCCGCAGGAACTTTCGGGGTACCCGCTGAAAAATTATAAGATGATTCCCTATCCCGCCCGGGACAGATCGTATATTCAGAGCGAGGCGGAAGCCACCGTTCTCGATCCCGAAGCGACCGATTCCTACGGCATGAAAAACGGCCAGGTGGGCGGAATGCTGGGCGGATACGGCCTTGCGATTCCCAAGCCCGTCAATAAAGCGTTCCAGACGCAGGAATGGAAAAATCACGTCGAAAAGGCGTGGGAGGTCATCAAACTCTGGCTGCTCAACGACGAGATGAACGAATTGTATTTCACGGAAAACGAATCGATTACCTGCCGCAGCGATCTGTGGGACAACGAATTCTATTCGCAGGAAGGGGTGATCAAAGACATCCTTCCGTACATCGATTATTATAAAATGCGTCCCAGCGTAGCCGGTTACGAAACGTTTGAATCCAGCGTGGTGCGCTCGGAGATTCAGGCGCTGAGAGAGGGCAGCCAGACGGTGCTGGTGACGTATAAGGATATCCGCTCGCAGGGCAACACGCTGTTGCGTCAGGCGCAGGGGAGGAGTTAAATGGCTGTATTGCGCAGAAATCTGTCCATGAAAGCGCGCCGGAACGTCGTCGGCTATCTCTTTGTTTTCCCCGCGCTTCTGTTCTTCTGCGTCTTTGTCCTGATCCCGTTGATCTTGTCTTTGATTCTCAGCTTTTTCAAGACGGACATGTTTTTCATGGACATGGAATTTGTCCGCCTGGACAATTTCGTCAGGGTGTTTCAGGACAGCCTCTTCTGGCGCAGTATCGGCAATATCCTGCTTTACACGCTGATGGCGGTACCGCTCAACGTCGCCGTCTCGCTGATTCTGGCTTCGTTGGTAAATACGGGTCTACGCGGCGTGAAGGCGTTCCGGGTGCTGTACTATCTTCCCAGCATCACTTCGTCGGTGGCGGCCAGCATTGTCTGGCTCTGGCTGATGAATCCCGCTTACGGATTGCTGAACAATATCCTCGACGTGTTGGGGCTTCCGTCCGGCACCTGGCTGTCTCATTCCAAGACGTCCATGTTCTCGGTGACGCTGATCACGGTGTGGCAGGGGGTCGGGGGAAACATGATCATATTTCTCGCGGCCTTGCAGAATATGCCCACGCAGGTGTATGAAGCGGCGAAGCTCGACGGCGCCAACCAGCTGACTATCTTTTTCCGGCTGACCATTCCTCTGATCGCGCCGACGATGTACTTCATTCTCACCATGACGCTGATCGGCGCGTTCCAGCTTTACGATCAGGTATATGTGCTCACCAGCGGCGGTCCGGCCAATTCCACGCTGACCCCTGTATATCTAATCTGGCAGAATTCGTTCGGAGACAATGCCGGCCCGCAGGCCGGGTATGCGGCGGCGCAGTCCTTTGTCCTGTTTGTCATCATTATGCTGGTCACGTTGCTCGTGCGGCGGTTTGACAGGGATACGTCGAAATAGGGGGAGGGCATGATGGAAGAAAAAACAAATTGTGTTCCGGTTGCCCCGCAACCGGACGCGCAGAAGGAAAAAAGGCGCCGGAAAATCCGGCGGATCGCCGGGAAAATCGCGCTGTATGTGATCATGTGCGCGATTGCGGTGGTGATGGTGATTCCCTTTTACTGGTCGATCATCACTTCGATCCGGCCGAAAGAGGAAATTCTCCGGTTGCCCGTCACCTGGTTCCCGGGCAGTTTCACGGCAGAACATTATAAGTACGTCTTTGATACGATTCCCTTCTGGGAAATGTTGTTCAACAGCATTCTGGTCACCTGTATAGGGCTGTTCACCAACCTGTTTTTCGGTTCGCTGGCGGCGTATGCGTTCTCCAAAATCCGGTTTTCGGGGCATAAGGTGATTTTTAATATCCTGCTCACATCGATGATGATTCCCGGGGTCATCACGCTGATCCCCACGTTTTTCGTGTTGCTCCGGTTTCCGCTGGCGGGAGGGAACAACCTGTTCGGCCAGGGCGGCATCGGGTTTTACGACAATCTTGCGGCGGTGTTCCTGCCCGGTGCGATCGGCGTGTACGGAATCTTCTTCATGCGCCAGTTCTTCGCGTCCCTGCCCGACGATATGGCGGAAAGCGCGCGCATGGACGGCGCGAACGAGTTTATCATCTTCGGCCGGATTTATCTGCCGCTCGTCGTTCCCGGGCTTTTCACGCTGGGTATCTTCACGTTCCAGAGCGGCTGGAATAACTTCATGTGGCCCAACATCGTGCTGCAAAGTCCTGAAAATCAGGTGCTTACCATGGCGTTCAAATTCTTCAAAACGCCGACGCAGGTGGATTACGGACCGTTGATGGCGGTGTCTTTGCTCATGTCGGTCCCCGTATTGGTTTTATTTATCGTCATGCAGAAATATTTTGTTCAGGGCGTGGCCCTGGGCGGCATTAAAGATTAATCATTAAGAATCAAGGAGGAATGATTGATGAAAAAAGTACTTGTAAGCGCTATGCTTACGCTCACTCTGGCGGCCGGCGTTACCGGCACGGTGATTTCCGCCTCGGCGGCCAATGAATTTTCCGCTTCTTCGGAAGGAAACGCGGTGTATCCTTCCGGCGCGTCGGAAGCCACGGTCATGGCGGCGCTCAACGAAAAGGTCAGCGATCTCAATGCGGACATTCAGGCGGTGCTTTCGTCCGGCGGAGATCTCGCGCAGGCGTATGCGGAAGGGGAGATCATCGCCTATTCCATCGCTTCGGGCAGCGACGGAACGATCACCGAGACCAACCGCCGCTCGGGTTGGAAGGTCTGGGAAGGCGCGGCACTCATGGACCTCAAATACATCAATGCCGGCTATGGCGGCTGGGGGGACAATTATGTCGCCTGGCTCAGCTATAACGGCGTGAAGGACGAAGCGTATCTCATCACGGCCGAATTTGCCGATCAGTATCAGAAAGACGGCAACCAGAAACTGGGTTCCGCGGCGGGGGATATGTTCCGCGTCTCGACGGGCAGCGCCTATGTCACCTATCAGAATTTCACCAACGGCTATATTAAATCGGAAAGCGGCAAGACGACCGTCGTCAACAAGAAAAACGTCGTTCTCAATCAGGACGGCACGGCCGTGACAGAAGTGGACGCCGATCCTACCTCCACCGGATTTATCGGGGCCGCTACCAGCGCCACCCTTCAAAAGGCAGGCGTGAGCGGCGAGGCGTTTGCGAATGCGTTCGTCTCCGCGTACAACCGCTACAAGGAAGCCGGATACAACGTCGGCTATCCCTTCTCGCCCGTCATGGACAACGGACAGAACAGCAGCGGCAGCGCCCGTTACGGAACCCTCTGCTCGCAGAATTTCCGCTGGGGCGACAGCGTTTCCGACGTCTGGAACGACGGAAACCGCAGTCAGTGGGCCTTCCTTGCTTATAATTTTGAGCAGGGAAGAGTGTACCTCATCGCGGATGAATTCCATTACACGTTTGAACAGGCCGCCGTTGCGGACGTGACCAATCTCGGCGATCCCGTTTCCGACGCATTCCTGGCGGCGGACGGCAATCGCTATCAGAACTTTGAAAGCGGTTACATGAAGGCGGAGGGCGCAGATCCCCAGAATAAGGCGGCTACGGTCGTTCTCAATCAGAACGTGGATGCTGACGGCGTCGCTTCCGACATCGATATGGCGTCCAAGATCGGCGTGCTGGGCAAGACGGTGACCGATTCCGTCATTCCTGAAAAATATACGGCCGAAACGTTCAGTGCGGCGTTCAAAGCGGCTTACGGCGAGAAGGTGGATTACGCGGACGGAGAGGAGCTGGCCAGCGTTGCGCTCGTCGCGTACGAAAACGGGGTGTTTTCCCAGAAATATACCGACAACAACGGCAAAAAACACATGCTTGCGTATGTAGTGGAATCCGATTCGTTTGTCTATCTGCGGCCGGAAGCGGTTTCCAAGTACGAATCCAACCTTTCGCTCGGCGCGCCTTCCGGAGAGAGAATGCTGGTTGCGGAAAAGGATACGCAGAGTATTTATGCCTATCCTTTCACCAACGGGTATATCCGTCTCACGGTGAGCGAACAGGCGAAGATTGAAGGCGGTCAGGTGGTGTACGTCCTCAACGAATCGGGCGTGGCGACGGTCGGCGCGGTGTTCGATGAGGAAAAGAATTTCTTTGAGACGGTTAGCTATGCGGATTCCATCAACGAGAGCATCGTGAACGCATCGGTGGCCAATGCGTATGATTTCCTGAACATTCCCGACGCGGCGACGCTGGTGGAAGCGTTTAAGACGGAGTACGAAAAGGCGTTTGAAATGGGCTTTTCGGCCGGAAAACCCGCCAGCGAAGGCATTACCTGGTGGACGACGGGCCAGTCCGGTATCGTGAAACTCACCCTTGCGGGCGGCAACGGGAATGCGAATTTCTGGGGCGACAACACCCTCATGACCTATAACCCCGTGGACGGCAACGTCTACATCACGACGGGCGAAATCGCGAATTGCTATGCGGCGCAGGGCGCGTCCGGTAACGGCTGGGCGCTGGGAGAAATGAAGATCAACACTGCGACGGGAGACATCGTACAGCAGTTTGACCTGCACGATCCGGTTGTGGAGACCCGTCCCGTCTACATCATCGTCAGCGGCGGCACGGCCAGCAAGGTGAGCGGCACTTACGATTTTGAAGCGAACAAGAACGGCGGCGAATGGGTGGATTATATTTCCCAGTTCGGCGGCAGCATTTCCGCGAAGGTCGTCAGCGTGGATCCTTCTTATAAGACCGGTGAGGAAATCAGCGTTGATTTCTCGGCGTTCGTGGAGAATGAGAACGGATATTTCGTGACTTACACCCTTCTTTCGGAGCAGGGTACCCTGAGCGACGCGGGCGTTTATACCTATACGCCGACGGCGGCGGGTAAAGTGACGGTGCAGGTCGAGGCGACGAGCGCGTTTGACAAACTGGCGTTCACCGTGGAACTCAACGTGACGGACGATCAGCAGGGCGGCGACGACAGCAGTACCAGCGACAGCACGGTCGACAGCAGTGTGAATGACAGCAACGTCGGCGGAAGTTCCGGAACGACGTCGGGCGGCTGCGGCAGCTCGATTATCGGACTGGGCGTAACGGGCCTGGCGGTTTCGGCCGGAGCTTTGGCGGCGGGCATGATCCTTAAAAAGCGAGCGGCCTGATTTTGCAATACGTGGATTCTTCTGCGCGGAGGCGCGAAAGCGCCTCCGCCCCTGAAATCATACCTTATAAAACTTTGTGTGCGAAGATGCGCGCGAAAGTGGAGCAGTTTGCCGCAACCATTTCGGACGAGCGCCTTCGCAAGATGTTTCTGAACTGTTTCTTTTCCTCGCTGGACACGGCGGCGGAACGGATGCCGGACGGCAGCACGTTCATGCTGACGGGGGATATTCCCGCCATGTGGCTGCGCGATTCCGCTGTGCAGGTAATGGGTTATCTTCCTTACTGTTCGGTGGACGACGAGGTAAAACAGTTGATCCGTGGATTGCTCGCGAGGCAGTTTTTCTACATCGGGCTGGACCCGTATGCCAATGCCTTCAACCGGGAGCCGAACAACCGCGGCCACAAAGACGACGTCACCGATTTTGACAGCCCCTGGATCTGGGAGCGTAAATTTGAAGTGGATTCCCTCTGTTATCCGCTTTGGCTCGCGCAGAAATATTCGGAGACGACGGGAGATTATTCTTTCGCGGACGAGACATTCCGCACGGCGGTGCGCAAAATTCTGGACACTTTTGTCTGCGAACAAAAACACGGCGAATGTTCTTCTTACATACACAGCCGTCCTCTGTATCCGGAATTTCCCACGCTGAAAAACGGCGGAAAGGGCACTCCCGTCGGCTATACGGGGTTGATCTGGAACGGTTATCGTCCCAGCGACGACGTTTGCGACTACGGATACCTGATTCCGTCCAATATGTTTGCCGTCGTGGTGCTCGAATGGTTGCTCGGACACGCCGGACGGCTGGGTATCGAGTCGGAAGCGGAGCGGATTTCACGGCTCTGCGGAGAGGTGCGAGAGGGAATCGCAAAGTTCGGTACTTACGAACACCCCGTGTTCGGAAAAATTTATGTGTACGAAACGGATGGACTGGGCGGCCGGAATCTGATGGACGACGCCAATGTTCCCAGTCTTTTGAGTCTGCCGTATCTGGGCTATTGCGCTCCGGACGACCCCGTGTATCTCAATACCCGGCGTTTCATTCTCAGCAAAGCCAATCCCTATTATTATGAAGGGACAGCCGCGCGGGGAGTGGGAAGTCCGCATACGCCCGATCGCTACATCTGGCATATCGGGATCACCATGCAACTGCTCACCTCGACGGATTTGCAGGAGAGGCGGGACTGTCTGCGCATGCTCCTGCAGACGGACGCGGGTTGCGGCGTCATGCACGAGGGATTCGATTGCGACAATCCCGAGGAATTTACGCGGCCGTGGTTCTGCTGGGCCAATACGCTCTTTGCGATCGCGGTGGCGGAAATGAAAGAAAAAGGAGAAATCGGATGAAAAGAATAGTCGCGTCCGCGCTTGCGCTAGTTCTCTGTTCGGCGGGTTTTGCCGGCTGCGGGGAAGAGGAGCCTTTTTCGGGGTTTGTCGATCCCGCTCGGGAGTATGCGGAGCGCAGCGTTTCTCTCAACGACGCGGTGCGGGAAAAATACTGGCAGGAAGCCGTATTGTTCATGTACCATTATTATCCCAATTTCACGACGGACGCTTCGGGGGATATGAGCACCGCATTTGTCTGGCCGTACACGGAAACGGTGGCCGCCTCCTGGCGGATTGCCACTCTTTCCGACGGCGCAAAGACGGAGGTCGGCGAATATTATAAAAAACTTCTGGAAGGGTTCGAGTACTATCGCTCTTTCCGCAGTGATTATCATGTCTATTGCGCTTCGCGCGCGACGGAAATCGGTATGGCGGCGGGGGACACCTATTACGACGACAACGTCTGGATCAGCCGCGAGTTCCTGAACGCCTACGAGGTGTTCGGAAACGAAGAATATCTGGACACGTCTGCCAAGGTGGCGACGTTTGTCTGGAGCGGCTGGGCGAATGACGAACTGGGCGGCATTTACTGGTGCGAACAGAAGAAAAATTCCCGCAATACCTGTTCCAATGCGCCCGCATCCCTGCTGTTCGCGCGGCTGTACCAGGCGACGGGGGAGAAGGAGTGGCTGGACCGCGCCGAACAGGTATACGAATGGACCTACAATACCCTGCGCGATCCTTCCGACAATGTCTACTGGGACAATATCAGCAACGAGGGCAACATCACGACCTGGAAATTCACTTATAACACGGGCAGTATGATCGGCGCCGGCGTGAAACTTTACGAAGTGATGTTGCAGGAAGCGGAAAAATCCGCCGATGAGACGGAAAAGGCGGCGCTTTTGCAGAAGGCGGAGATTTATCTTTCGCAGGCGAAAGCGAGCGCGGAAGGGGCTTACAGGTACTGGTTCAAACAGCGCGAAGGGTATGATTACCGGGTAATTGATTCGACAAATCCCTGGTTCAACGTCCTGCTTCTGGACGCCTGGATGGAATTGTATCGCTTTGCGCCGGAGACGACTCTGCCCTATATCGAAGCCTACGAGGCCAATCTCAACCACGCCTACACCTTCCTGCACGACGGTCTGATGCCCGCCGACTGGGTGAACGGCTGGGGCAAGGACGGCGAGGGGAATCCCGTCATCTCCAAGGCGAACGTGCTGGATATGGCGGCAAACGCCGAAAATTTCGGCACACTTGCCTATTTTTATCAGTATATCAAGGAGGGAAAGGAATGAAGAAATCGGCAAAAATCTGTTCGGCGGTGCTTGCGGCGGCTTTTGTCTGCGGCACGATCGCCGGTTGTACGGAAAGCGGGACGGACGATTCGTCGGTTCCGGACAGTTCGTCGGCTTCCGTCGAAGTGCAATCCTACACGGTGACGTATGATCCTGCGGGCGGCACGCTGACGGGCGAATCCCAACAGAAAGTAAATGAGGGGGAGAGTGTGACCCTTCCCGAAGTCGGGCTTGAAAATTATACGTTTATCGGTTGGTACGACGGAGAGACTTCCGTGGGCATGAACGGCGATTCCTATACGCCGGCGGGCAACGTCACGCTCACGGCGCACTGGGAGGAAAATCTGCCCGATTATGCTTCGATCAATATGGAGAGGGCGGTCGAATACGGAAAACTCATCCGGGAGGAGTACTGGAATTCGGATACGAAACTGTCTCAGCTCACGCCGCAGGGCGGCTCCCCCTATCTCTGGCCTTACACCGAGCAGGTGAGCATGGTCAACGGAATCCTGCTGGCCATGGAAAAGGATGATCCCGATTACGCGTATTTTTCCGAATATCTGGTCGAGCTTATCGAGGGACTGCGTCATTACCGGGTCGGCTCGGTGAGCGTGGGCTCTGGGGAATTCTGGGAGAATCCCGATCATTTCCTGGCGAAATTCGGCGAAAACGACGGCACCTTCAATTCGTACGCGATCTATAATTCCGGCCGCAACGACGGCGCGATTGACAGCGTGAACGCGGGCATGGGCGGCATCTTCTTTGACGACAACATCTGGGTGGCCAAGGAATTCTATTACGCTTATGTCAATCTCGGAGACGTGAAGTATCTCAACGAGGCGATCAACATCGTCAACTGGATTATCGGCGAAGGATACGAATCGGCCGAGGGGCTCAACGGAATTTACTGGAAATGGGGCGCAAAGTTCCTGTTTGAAAACAAAGCGGGCGGCGGATTGGACGACAATAACCATGCTTCTTTGAACGCCTGTTCGTCGGCGCCCACTTCGATGATGCTCGTCAAGCTCTACAACGCGATGGGCGACGAAGCTCTGAACGGAAAGTTTGATTCCATGCGCGCGGACTATCTCCTGAAAGCGCAGAATATTTACGAGTTCTGCTATTCCGTGCTCCGCAATCCTTCGTCCGGGTGCATCCGCGACAAGATTTTCCTCGCGGAGGGATTTGAGGATATGGGGAACTCGGACAGCCGTATTCAGTTGATGGACGCGCAGGAATTGCCTTATAATACGGGTACGTTCATGACTGCGGGCGCCGAACTTTACAATTGTGCGAAGGCGAGCGGCAGCGAATTGCTGGCTTCCGTCTATCTGGACCGCAACAAAGATGTCGCAGAGAGTGCCGATCGGCAGTTCGCCAACCGCATGGTGGTAGAAGGACAGTATTCCTATAATTCCAACAGCTGGTTCACGTCTTTCCTGCTGGAAGGCTTTATCGATCTCAGCGAAGCGATTCCCGAGTGCGCCGAATACATCGAGCATATGCGCAGTGCGCTCGACTACGGCTGGAACAACAACCGTGCGGACGACGGGCTGGTTTGTCCCGCATGGATAGAGGGTTGGTCGGCGTTTAACGACAGCAATCCCAACAGCGAGGGCAATCCCCGTCAGATTCTGTTGCAGTCGGCCAATGCGCATTGCTATGCAATGCTCGCCCGTTATTACGCGCTTGACTGATCAATTCTCATCATTTCTTATTTTTTTCCGACAGAAAGCCGCAGGCAACCGCCTGCGGCTTTCTGCTTGGACAGAATCAATTGATTTTATAAAATTCAAGATTCGTTCTCGTCTCTTTTCTGCTTGCGATAGCTTGAAGGAGAAACTCCATATTTTTTGGAAAAGTATACCGAAAAGTGCATGTAATCTCCAAATTTACAGATTTCGCTGATTTCCCGTATGGATAAATCGGTAAAACGCAGAAGATGCGAGGCGTAGTCGAGCCGCTTTTTCAGCAGATAGGCTTTTGGGGAATATTCGGAAAATTCTTTGAATTTATGCCGGAAATAATCGAGGGAGTAGCCGTTTGTCCGGCAGTAAAGTTCAAAATCGATTGCCGTCAGAAAATAGTCGTCGATATACCGTATGGTCTGCCGAATAAAGTCGTCCACCCCGTTGCCGAGCGTTTCATTTCGGGTAAATTCGATAAAAACCTGAGACAGAAGGCATTCGATCATTTTCAGGTAATTCGCTTTTTTGTTGTAATATTCCTGCTCCATTTCCGAAAACAGAAAAGTGTTCCGGCCCATCACGTTTGTATAGTGAATGTGCCTGGGAATAAAAGCAGAATCGGAAATATCGAATACGAAGGACAGGAATCTTGAGGGTTCCGTATGTTTTTTATAATGTGCAATATCCGGCGGGAAGAGGATCATGGAACCTTTTTTGAAGTAGAACCGGGTGCGCGGGAGGGGGGCGACGGAAGGAAGAATATAATGAGTGGTCTCTTCGCCGTCCGGGGGTACAGCCGCAAAAAGGGGTTCTTTTTGATATTCGCAATACCCTGCCCCGGACAAATAGTAGGTGAGTTCGTAGGAAGAATGAAAATGAAGGGCGATTTCTTCATCCCGAAGATTGTTGATGACCATATATTTCAGATCGATCATGGTGATGCCTCCTCAAGAGCAACGCAATAAAAAAACAAAAAAGTTAAGATGGAAAACGGAAGGAATTTAAGGCTCAAAAGCTTTTTGTGGCATGATTTTCCAAAAGATTCCGTATCAAGTATATCGAATAAAAAACCAAAAGTCAAATATTTGCAGCAGAAATTTCTATTGTAATTTATGGTATTGCCGATTATAATAGAGACAAATTTGAAGGCAGGGAAAACGCATGAACAAGGTTGGCGATACCAAAAATACGCACAAAGTATTGACAAAACGAGATTTCCAATTGTTTAGCCTGATCGGTATGTCCGTTGTCTTTTTGATTATTTTTAATTATATGCCCATGTTCGGACTTATTTTTGCCTTTAAGGACGGGGACGGCTCGCTGAATATCCTTAAAGGGATGACGGAGTCCGAGTGGACGCTGGGAAATTTCAAAGCGCTTTTCGGAGACGATACGTTCTGGGAAGTTTTTTTCAACACGCTGAAAATCAATTTGCTTTTGCTGTTGTTTAATTTCCCTATGCCCGTGATTTTTGCAATTCTGCTCAATGAAGTTTCCTGCGGTTGGGTGCGCAAGACGATTCAGACGATTGCGACGTTGCCGCATTTTATATCCTGGACGGTGTTCGGGGGCATCGTTCTTTTGATGACGGACATGAATATCGGCGTCATCAATCCGATTCTGGATTTTTTGGGGCTGTCGTCATCCGAACATCCCGTCGATCTGAATTTGCCGCAGTATTTTTATCCGAAAATTATTCTGGCCAGTATTATCAAGAGTACGGGCTGGGGAGCGATCATTTATATCGCCGCGATAGCAGGAATCGATCAAAGCCTTTACGAGGCGGCGGAAATTGACGGCGCCAACCGGTTCCGCCGCGCCGTAAGCATTACGCTTCCGAGTATTCGTCCGACGATCCTCGTCTATTTGCTGCTGAATATTTCCACCTTGCTTTCCAATTCTTTCGAGCAGTTTTATGTATTTCAGAACGTGGCGAATCTTTCTAAGACCCGGGTTCTGGCGACGTATCTTTATAATCTCGGTTTCACTTATCGGAAATATTCCACGGCTACGGCACTTTCTCTCTGCGAGGGCGTGATTTCTTTGCTGCTGATTTTTTCCACGAATTGGCTGGCAAAAAAATGGACGGGGGAGGGGATATTGTACTGATATGGAAAAAATAAAGAAAACCAAAAAAAGATACAACATTTTTGATGTCTTGATTTATCTGGCGCTGATTATTTTTGCCGTACTGACTCTATATCCGTTTGTCTACACGCTTGCGGGAAGCCTGAATCATGCAGACGATCTGCAATACGGTCCGGTCTGGCTGATTCCGAGAAAATTTTCTTTGGCCAGTTATATAGTTGAATTTGCGGATACGCGGCTTTATCGTGCGATGTTCAATACGTTGCTTTCGACGATACTGGGGGTAATCCTTGCATTGTTTGTAACAAGCGCAGCGGCATATGCTTTTGCCAGCCGATATCTGAAAGCCAGAAAAGTGCTTTGGGTATTCAACCTGATTCCCATGTTTTTAAGCGGGGGAATGGTTCCGTACTATATTGTTATTCTCAAAGTCGGACTGTTCAATTCCTTTCTCGTCTATGTGATCCCGTCCGCTTATTCGGTTTTCAATATGATTATTTTGCAGAATTTTTTTAAGAGAATCGAAGGCGGACTTTATGAAGCGGCCATACTGGACGGCGCGGGAGAGTATCGGATCTGGCTGCAAATTTATCTTCCGTTGTCCAAGCCTGCGATGATTACGATCGCGCTCTGGATCATAGTCGGCAAATGGAACAGCTATGTGCCTACGATGCTGTATACAAGCCGGGAAGAGAAAATGTGGCTTCTGCAATACTATCTGATGCGGCTGATCCGCGACGGGGAATTGCCGGATTGGCGGGGGGCGGACGTATCTGCGGTCAATTCCGATACGCTGTCTTTTGCCGCCATTGTGATCACCTCGCTCCCGATTATTATTTTGTATCCGTTGTTGTCCCGATTTTTTGAAAAAGGGATCACGCTTGGTTCCGTAAAGGGATAAATCAGCAATAGAATAGGAGGCTTCGGCAAATGAAAAAATGGATTACCGTCACTTTGGCCGGAATTTTGGCTGTTACCCTGACCGCTTGTTCGCAGGGCGGAGGAGGGGGATTGTCTGTCTACACTCCGCGTTTTGATACCGATTACGATCCGGATGTGGACAGCTGGCGGCAGATCGATCCGGGAGACGAAGACGTTACGATTACCTGGTTTTTCGATTATGGTATCGCGGACGAAAATCTCGAGGATCTGATTTATCAGCGCACGGGCGTCAATGTGAACATTCAGAGCGCGTCGACGAACGATCACCAGGAAATCAATGCGATGATTGCGGGGGATATGCTGCCCGATGTCATTACGCTCAGCGATACGTCCTTGCGCATTCTGCTCGCGGAGGAAGGGTATTGTTATCCGCTCAACGTCTTGGCGGAATACTATGCGCCGAGCATGTTGAAGCGTGTACCGGAAGATCATTGGAAACAGTATTCGGCTTCCGACGGGAATACCTATGCGCTCAGCAGCAATTTTTACAGCGATGCGGAAATTGCCGAGATGGAAAAGCTCGGCGCGCATGAGTATGCCAGCCGGGATATTGCCGTGAGAAAAGATTATCTGGAGGCCTATATTGCCTATCGTACCGCTCAGGACAGCAGTTTTGATCCGGACGCTCAGATCATAAAGCCAAGCGGATTTTTGGAAATGTGCGCGTGGGTGAAAAATGAGTACGGATATACGATTTCCAATCCTACGGTGGTGTTTGCTCCGTTCAACCTGACGGGCGATGAGCTCAGCTATGCGATTACGGCTCTGTATGAGATGTTCGGGTTTTCTCCCGAAACTCCCGAGGGGGACCTCAATTATATTTACGGGTCGGACGAGTTTTATCAGGCGCTCGATTTCATGAACACTTTGTATAACAGCGGTTTTGTCTCGTCGCAGAATTTCGGATGGGACAGTTCCAAAGTCGGTACCGAAGTGGTGAACGGAAATCCGTTTTGCATCATCGGGGGTACGCAACTCACCCATTTTCAGCAGGCCAGCCGCGAATTGAAAGGATATGACGCCGAGACCAATACGGTGGCGGATGATCATCAGTATGTGACCATTCTTCTCACGAACGAGGAGGGGGAGGCTCCGCTGTTGTCCAGTTACAGCGGCAAAGGCGTGTATCAGACGATGATTACCAAAAATTGCAAGCGCGAGGATCGGGTGATTAAGGTATTTGATTACCTTTTGAGCGAACAGGGTCAGCGGGAAGCGGCTTACGGCGCCGAGGAAAATTATGAATTTGAAATAAAGCCCGGAGAAATTGATCCGGATACGGGCGAACCGAGTATGTACGGAGTTATCAGGACTACAAAGGTGCTGAAAGACAAAATACCTTCTATGTTTCAGACGGGGTCGCAGGCACTGGGACTTCGGCGCGTTTCGGCTTTTGCCAGCGCTTCTTACGGTCGCCTTGTGTCCAAGGAAGACGATTTTATCGGGATCAAACATCCTGTCGATTGGGTATTGTATCAGAATAAGAGTACTTATTTCGGCTATACATACTGTAAAGCGGAATTTGACTTCTATTTCGATGACATCGATCGCAGAGATCTGAATACTTATGCCACGCAGGAAGCGGCCGTGTTTGAAGTCTGGGCGAATGCTGTGGCGAACATCATTATGGCGCGAGATAAAGAGGAACAGAAAAAGCTGTATGACGCCGCTCTCGCGGAAAGCTATAACGTCGGCGCCGCCGAATGGATGGAAGTGGGCAATATTTATTTCAAGCGCTATAAAGAGAGCCGCGGGGTGGAATTTGCCTATCCCAAGAACCGCGCCGGTTATGTCGCGCCGGAAGTGCATCTGCGCGGCGGATTGTACGAAACCATTTCCAGGCCCGAGTATGTGTATGAGGTGCTGCCGTGAACAAATGTGCAATCGGGAAGATCGTAGGTTTATTTACAGGGGTACTGTTTGCGTTTTCTGCCTTTGCGGGGATGATTCCAACTCGTGTCGTTTCCGAAGAGAGAACCGGACATTCCGATGCATTGCCCGTCAACCATGATCTTTCAAAAATTGATATTTCCGTTACGGAAAACGGCGTGGCGATTGACGAAGAAAAAGTGCAGGTGGGCATTGCGATCGTGGATGAGACCACGGATCTGGGCGTGAAGATCGGAGAAAATACGGATGAGGATTTTTATCCGGAAAACAAGAATTGGAACGGGATTCCTTCCGTGGTGCAGGCGGGCAACAACTTGTTCATTGCTTATTATACCGGAGGAGAAGGGGAGCCGGACGACAACAATTATATTTCCGTCGCCGCAAGCGATGACCTGGGACAGACCTGGCAAAATCCGTGGATGGTCATCAACGCCAGGCCCCGAGGACTTGTCTGGCCATTGTTCTTCTACAATGCGCTCGGCGAATTGTGCTTGATTTACGGTGACAATAAAATGACCGGCGAGCAGATGATCAAGCTGTATGATCCGGCAGGGCCGCTCGAGGATATCACCTATACGGCTCCGGTAAAGACGGGGCCTCCCACCAGTTTGGCCTGTAAACCGGTATTGCTTTCGGACGGTTCTTTGCTGTCGGCATACGGAACTACGCTGGGCTCGGACGTCCACGATACGATTATTGTCCGGTCGACGGACAACGGCAGTTCGTTTATCGATTATGCGACGATCAAGTCGACGGTGGATAACGAATATCGCGTCTATGCGGAGACTGCTATCGTGGAAAAACAGGACGGAACGCTTTGGGCGCTTCGTCGGCTGGAATATGCGATGGGGATCGAACAATCTTTTTCAGCGGACGGCGGAAGGACGTGGACGGTGGCGACCAATGATTTGCCGGTTCCTCCTTTCTATTCACCGGGAAGCCGGTTTTGTATGGGGCGGTTGCAGTCGGGAAGTCTGCTTTTCATTACCAATATGAAGGGGCGGGGTACGGACAGGCGGGAAATGACCGTCTGGCTGTCGGAGGACGACGGGGAGACCTGGCCGTATTCTTTGGTGCTCGATCCCACGCAGAGCTCCTATCCGGACTTTTATCAGGGGGAGGACGGAACGATCTATGTCGTGCACGACCGGGATCGATACGGCGAAGGCGGTATTCGCCTGCATTGTTTTACGGAAGAAGATGTGAAAGCCGGCGAATTTTGCTCGGAAAGCGCGAGACAGGGGATCAGCATTACAAAAAAAGACAACGAGTACGGCGATATTGTCTCCGTGAACGGCGCTTTTGAAAAAGAGGAATTTTATGAAGTCGGCACGGAACTGGCGGAAATACTCGCGTCCAAGCCCGCTGTGGTTACGGTGACTGATGAAAACGGAGTGAATTATGAAATTACCGGAACTTATCGTGTTTCCGGTTACGATAAGGATACCGCGGGCGTTTATCAGGCTTATTTTAACCCTGACGGGGCTTTGCCCGTCAAGCTCAAAGACGGCTTTTCCATGCTGAATTTTAAAATTGTGTTGACGGGGAAAAGCGGCTGCGGGAGTTTGCTTTCCGGAAATTATATGATCGCGGCGATTATCGGGGCGATCATGGCGATTGCAATGATAAGAAAAAGGAGGGAAAGAAGAGATGAAAAGTAAAAAGGCAGGACGGTTGTCGTGCGCCGTTTTGGCGGGGATGCTGACGCTTTGCGGGGTTGCCGCATTCCGCCTGCCCGCCAAAGCGGAGGCAGCGGAGCCGGAGTATGTGGTCGTAAACGACGACACGGGTGAAATGGCGGGTATTGCGCTTACCGACGGAATGGACGGCTCGCTGTATGTAGGGGCAAAATCCCAGGAACAGGTGGCGTCGGAAGGGCGGTCTTTCATGGAAGGACGGGTGTATGCAGTTACGGAATTCAAATTGCAGGATTTCGTTATGGATTACGAAAACGGCGGGCTGCTCATAAAATTACAGACCTTTTCGGACGCTTTTGTGACGGCGGTTTACGTCATGCGGGACAATTACGGCTATATGCGCTTCGCTTCAACTTCCGGTTACAGTGGTTCTCATACGGTTGTGTGCGATGACCGGACGCTGGAAACGGTGGGGATTTCCAGTACAAACTCGCGCGCTACTTTTCCTGCCGAAACGATGGGAACCTGGAATTTGCCCTGGCGGGAAATGTATGTGAACAATGCCGGGGATTTTCAGAACAGCGAAGCCCTTCGCGTTATGATTTTCACGGCGGTTTCCGAAGAATACTGCAAACCGGGAGACGGAGTCCTGATCGGGAACATTGCCACTTATTCCGTTTCGGAGTCGGGGGTACAGGTGGTGACGGGGGCGGACATGTCTGAACTTTCCGTGTCTTTTGACGGAACGGAGGCAGATATCGACGTCACGACGCCCCATAACGGGAAGATGGTCTACAATACAAAACAATTTGATTATACAAACGGGATCAGTATCAATAATTACACCGACGATCAGGGGACGGTGAATCTGATAGAATACGGCATTTATAGCGTTTTACCGGAAAACACGACAGAAAACGGGATCGGGTATACGCTGGGAGACGGGGAATTACTGTTTTCCGGGGACAGATATGTCCGGAAGGCGGATACGGTTGTCGAAGAAATAGAATTTTCAATAGAGGCGATGGGAGCGGGAATCCGCCTGTCCGATCCTTCCGGATTGCGTTTCGGCTGGCAGATAAACGGGGCGGACTATGCGCGCCTGCAAACATTTTCCAACGTTGCCATCGGATTCGGAACGGTTTTGCTCCCTTCCGATCTGTTAAAAGGCGAGCTGACGCCGGAAACGGAAAACGCGCTCGTAATTCCGATGGAGATTTTTTTCGACCGGGAAAATTTACAGTTTACAGGAGCATTGGTAGGCATGACGAATGCCGCGCAATATGAGAGAAAGATTACCGCGCGGCCTTATCTGAGGATTGATCGGGAGGGCGAAACGCGTTTCTTCTGTTTCGGTGCGGCAGAACGCAGCATTTCCGAAGTGGCAGTGGAAGCCCGGGCGGACACAGCTTTTTTTGAAAGCCTTAGCGAAGCCCAAAAAGCGCTGATTGAGAGTTTCATTGTCTGACAGGAGGTGTGAAATGAAAAAATACGAATCCCCTTTGGCGATTGTCTGCGCCTTTGAAAATACGGATATCCTTACAACGTCCGGGGAGCCGGATAATATCGGAGAGTATCCGGATATCTGGGACGAAATATGGCAGGGTTGATAAAATCGCAAACATTCGGAGGAACAAAATGAAGACCGGAAAATTCATAAAAACATTTCGGCTGGCGCTGACGTTATTGTTTTTTTGTTGTATCATGTTGTTTGTGGGAAGGGGTGTCGCCAGAACGGCGGCTGAGGAGCCGACGCCGGAAAAATATACGGCCGTAACCGATGAAGGAGGGGCGTTGATCGGGTTTGATTCCTCTGATACGGTCGCCGGGGCGCTGTATATGGGCATCAGGCCGGACGCGGCGCTTTCTCAGGAGAATTTTTTGTATGCGGTTACCGAGTTTCAGCTGGGGACGGATACGGTTTTCGATTATGAAACCGGCGGACTGATTATACATCTCAGCACATTGGGCAATACCGCGTTGCTTCGTACCCGGATTTATGTATTTGCGAACGGGTATGACGGCAATCTGTTCTTTGCCCGCGGGGGAAATGAAGGCTCCAAAACGTATCCGGTTTTAAGCGGCGGCGTGACGGTCGGAGAATTCAAAGGGGTAAAAAGCGGCAATATCTGTACGGTGGATCCGGGCATAAGCGGCGTGGTTACGATTCCATGGAAAGATATGACGCAGAGCGGAAGCGACGCCTCCGGTTGGGCAAGCGACCTGTTTTCCCGCTACCAAGACTGGCGGGTGGCAATTCTCACCGATGTGACTTCTGCCGGAGGCATTGCCGGTGAGGGAATCGGGGTGGCTTCAATTGCCTCCTATGCCGTACAAAACGGAGAATATACGGTGGTCGAAGGCTTTTCTGCCGAAAACGCCGGGTATTCTTACGAGACGGACGGACAGGCGGACGTCGATTTTTCGGACATTGCGGCCGGTTCGCTCGTAGCTACCGCAAAGAAATGGGCTACGGCCGTTTCCGTTCGCAACTATGTGAAAGATACCGACCGGCAGACGGTGGATATGCTGGAATACGGCCGCGTGGTCCGGGTGGAATACGTCACGGCCGACGGAGAGATTCTGCGTTCCGCAGAGTACCTTAATATCCGGAATATTTCCCGCGACGCACAGGGAAACTACGGATATGAATTCCAGAATATGAGCGGCGCGCCCGCAATTCCGGGGGCCGAATTTGTGTCCGTCGAGAATGATTTTGAAAACATGATCGTCCGTTTCGTCTATGAAAAAGTACTGCAACCGCAGATATTTGTCAGCTATGTCGATCCGGCGGGCAGAGAACTGGCGGAAAGCACATCTGTTCTTTCCGAGTATGACGAAGAACGTGAGGTATACTTCTGGTCGGTAACTCCGGAAAGAAGCATCGGGGAGTATAACTTTGTACAGGCCGCCGGCGAGTTGTCCGGAGAAATATTGCGGGGCGAAGTCACGGAAGAAAACTCTGTCATCAAAATAAAGCTTCTTTATGCGTATAAGTTCGGGGAATACGACGAGCATTTTACGCAGGTCAATGAAACAGACGGCTCGTTTGTCGGAATAAAGCTGGATAAATCCACGGAAGGAGCTTTGTATTTCGGCACCAGGGAAGGAGCGACGCTTTTGGACGGATTCAACAATGCCGTTATTGAATTCAGGCTTTCGGATACCATTCACGATAAAGAGAACGGGGGATTGCTTATTCAGTACAGTACGGTGGGATATGCCGACTATAACGCCAACGTCATCGTTTTTGTAAAGGGAACGGACAATCGCTTTTACAGCGTAGTATCCGGAGTTCCGAGCAGCCGTACGGATACGTTGATTTATGCAGACGGTACGGTCGGAAGTATTTCGGTGCGCAAATCGGATTCGCGGTATTCCGCGATGATTCCCGGGAACACGTCCGGAACCTGGAATATCCGTTGGTCGGACATTCTGGACAATACGCACGGGGAATTGTCGGGGTTGGACAATCCCGAATTCCGCGTAGTCGTCTGGACGGATGTGTGCCATGCGACAGCTTACGAAAACGTCGGAAACGGAATAAGTATCGGCGTTATCGCGACTTATCAGCGGGCGGGGGATTTCTGTACTGTCGTTGAGGGAATATCCACCTCTGAACTGACGTATTCCTACGATCCGGAAGACGAGGCGGCGGAGGTCAACGTCGCCGACATAACAAAAGGGACGCGTGTATATAACACACATTGCTGGGGAACGGCGATCAGCGTGGCGAATTACCTGGAAGACACGGAAAGAAAAACGATTGACCTCATCGAATACAGCCGTATATCGACGGCGCAGATTCTGGTTCGTTATGTGAACGAGAATGGTGCGTCCATAGGTACTTCCGGTTTTGCCAAGGTCATGTATGATCAGAACGGAATGAAATATTCGGTTGCCGTACCGGAATTTATGGGGTATGTATTCAAGAGCTCGGACAAAGAGCTGACGGGGGTTATCGCCGAAGGAACGGATCTTTCTCAGATGTCGTTTGTCCTCACTTATGAACGGATAAAATATACAATTACTTTTGTGTATTTGGACACCGAAGGAAAGGAAATCGCGGAGAGCTCGACGCAACAGGCGGAATACGGCGAGTATTGCGAGTTTGAAGCGCCGGACATTCAAGGTTATACTTTTGTGGCATCCTCCCGCAGTCTGCATCTTACGGTTATGAATAATTATACCATTCAGTTGACTTATGAAAAATCGTCGGGCGGCGGATGTGGCGGCGGTTGCTCCGGCAACGTTGCATGGGCTTTTTTGCCTGCGGCGATGGGAATCTTTCTGATCGTGAGAAAAAGACATTAACCGCTGCGTCCGGAAAAGGATGCGCTGTCCGAAGCGCCGCGTCCTTTTCCGGCAATATCGGAGAGAAAAATGAAAAAGACATTGATTTATGATTTTTCCGGAGAGGGCTATGCCCGTGAACCGGTGATCCGAAGGCTGAAAAACGGAACTCTTGTATGTTCGTTTCTGACGGGCGGAACCGGAGAACCGCAGAATGCAAACGTTGTGAAACTGTCCGTCAGCCGGGACGACGGGGAGACATGGAGCTGGCCGGAAACGGCCGTATGTCATTCGGAACGCGGTTGCTGGGCGACGGAAATTTTTACGGAAACCGAACGGCCGTTTATGGTGGTACATACTTATAACACCAATGATTACCGAAGGGAGAGTTACCGGGAATTGCAGACGTTCCGGCAATATCTTTCGGAAGGCGGCAAAACGCTCGGAGAGCCCGTTTCCTTTGCGGGCGGGCTGAACGGCGTCAGCATCCGGCAGGGAATAAAGATGTCCGACGGAGAATGGCTGTTTCCCGTCTATTGGCAGGAGGTTGTCTATGATTTCGACTGGGCTCGCAATACCATAAAGGAGCATGCTGGGGAGGAGCGTTATCCTTTCCGGTGCGGTGTTGCCGTCAGCGCAGACGAAGGAAAAACTTTTTCCCGGTTTGGCTATCTCGTCGCGCCCAAAAGCGTATGGGAGCCCAACTGTATCGAGTTGGAACGGGGGCATATTCTGATGTTGATGCGCTCGAACCACGAAGACTTTCTCCGGCGTTCGGACAGCTTTGATTTCGGGAGGACGTGGACGCCGACGGAAGTGTCGGATATTGAGAACGCGCACACAAAACCTACATTGTTCAAAATCGGAAATACTGTTTTTTTGGCGAATAATTTTGTCCGGGCACAGGGCAGGCAAAACCGGACGCATTTACAGATCCGTTCCAGCATGGATGGCAGGCATTGGAGAACCGTGTGCAAGCCGGAACCGGACGAGGCAAACTTTTTCTATCCGCATGCATGTGTATCGGAGGAAAACCGGACGGTTTATCTCGCTTATGAGGACGGAATCAGGCATTATCTGATGAGAATCGGATTTGATGAATTGCTTGAAAGGGAGGAAGGGAAATGACTCTGTCGGATAAGCGGATGATGGATTTGTGCCGGTGCGCGGACGGAAGGGCAGACGTGGTCTTTGATTCGGATACTTATAATGAAATAGACGATCAGTTTGCGATCGCCTATGCGCTGAGGAATCCTGAGAAACTGAATATTCTCGGCTTTACCTGCGCCCCTTTCCGGAAAGTGTCCCGCGCGGCGACAATTGCGGAAGGAATTGTGAAGAGTTGTGAAGAGGTGCGGACCGTTTTACGATTGAGCGGGGAGGAGAAATTTCTCGGCCGGGTTTATCCCGGGTGCGAATCCTTTCTTCCCGACGAATATACTCCTGTAAACAGTGCCGCAGTTGATTTTCTGGTAACATTGTCAAAGGGATATACGAGGGATAAACCGTTATATGTTTTGGCAACGGGAGCCGTCACGAACATCGCTTCCGCAATTCTGAAAGAGCCCAGAATTACGGAACGGATCTGCGTGATTTGGCTGGGCGGCTCGGCATTTGGCTGGTGGGAAAACTACGAGTATAATATGAGACAGGATATCGCCGCCGCGCGGGTATTGATCGGGAGCGATGTCCCGTTGGTACAGATTCCCGCACAGGGAGTGACATCGGAGCTTGTAGCGTCCGAAGCGGAGCTCGCCTGCTGGCTGAAAGGGAAAAACGCGATCTGCGATTTTTTGTATGAAAACAGTGCGAACTATATGCGCGGACGCAGTCCGTTCAAGGCTTGGAGCAAAGTGATATGGGATATAGTGGTGCCGGCGTGGCTGCTGGGCGGGGACGGACGTTTTATGAACGGCCGGGTTGAGTTCAGGCGGCTTCCCGACTACAATTCGCATACCTATGGCCCGCCTACGGAAAGTCGTATGGTCTATGTCTATGAAGTGTACAGGGATGCCCTGATGAATGATTTGTTTGAAAAACTCGGAGGGACAAAGTTATAATCAAGGGGGTAAAGCTATGAAAGGATTTTTTCGGGCAAGTTTTTCTGTTGGAATTTCCGTATGTTTTTTGTTGTCGGGCTGTGGCGGTGCCGGTGGGACGGATTCGATTTCGTCTGATACGTCGGAAAATCTTGCGGTGGTCCGCCCGTTGATGGAAATGAGCCGGTATGACCTGAAAACCTATCTTTTACCTTACTGGGATACCAGAGAGATTTATCAGGAAACGGTTGTATTTTTGGAAGGAGAGACGGAAGCTCCGCTGCTGTATGCGGCACAGGATATTCTCAGCGTGAAAAATTATGGCCTGAATATCGTTTACGAGGCGGGAAAAGATTACGAGCTTTCTGAAGACGGGCGGCTTGTACTTACCCCGAACAGCTCTATTCCCCGTTTCCCGATCGATGAGTATTATCTGACTGAACCGGACGATCGTGTTATAAAGGTAAACAACGAAAAAGCGTCCGTGGCGTTGGAAGGGGATCATTGGCTGAATTTTTTTGAAAATGACGAACTCACGTCTGTGCAGATTTCGGTTTGCTATCGTCATAAACAGGCATGGAAGGGACCGATTCCCGAAGGAAAAGGGGAGAAAATTCCCCGATTTCTTTCAAAACTTGAAAACGGAGAAAATGTCACGATGCTGTTTTATGGGGACAGCATTACGACGGGGGCGCAGTCCAGCGGATTTGAACAGGTTTCTCCGCAGGCGGATATCTGGCCCGTCATGGTCAAAAAATACATCGAAGCAGAATACGGTGTCGGCGTAAATTATATAAACAAGGCGGTGGGCGGATATACCACCAATCAGGGCGCGCAGAATTTCGGGAACGGAGTGAACCGTTCCGGAGTGGATTTGTTGGTGCTCGCATTCGGCATGAACGACCAGAACACCGCATTGTCTAAATATAAATCTCTGATAC
>ERZ1090861.230-NODE-230-length-36757-cov-9.119694_pt1 | contig 36757 bp, 56 predicted proteins | sample MGYA00478482_ERZ1090861 | MGnify/ENA primary metagenome ERZ1090861 (study PRJEB33644, sample SAMEA5815744) | chicken gut metagenome | biome: Chicken; feature: Gastrointestinal Tract; material: Caecum | place: Ireland | collected 2019-01-01 | study: A study of the... | reverse complement strand
TACACCGGTAGAATACGGCCAGAACGTAAGAACATGGTCGAACTTTACGGCAAATGCAGACATTCCGGCAACAACCGGTCAGACGATCACAGTAGTTGAGTATGACGACTACTATAAAGCAACCGGTGCCGGATCTGCCACAGTAACCGTAAACGCAGGAGCATAGAAAAGAGGTACGGCTCATGGAAGAATTATTATCGCGGCTTAAAATCCGGTTACCGGATACACAGCTCACGGACGCTCAACTTACAGAGTACTTAACGACCATGAGCGACCGGCTTTGTTTGCGGCTGGGGGCTGAAACGCTCCCGCCGCTTTTCAATTCGATTTGCGTAGACGCTACGGTCAAGATGGTTCGCCGGACGTACTACGAGGGAATCACATCCGAGGCGGTAGCTAATATCAACACATCATTCGTGGACGATATTCTGGCAGAATACGCCGGGGAGATTGACGACTGGAAGAATGGACAGGCGGCGAGCGGAAACAGTAAGAAGGTGGTGACGTTTCTGTGATATGGAAACCATGTCAGCTACAGATCATTACCGGACAGACAGAGGACGCACTAGGGAATATGGTCGGGGGGACTTGGCAGACGGAAAAAGAAACAGTTTGCCGATTCACGCCCTGGACGGATGACCAGATCGAGCTGGAAGGCCGGGAAGTGACCAGGAATGAGCAGCAGTTTGTGATCCCGATCCCATTTGATCAGTTCCCTGACTGCACCCATGCCGTTATCGATGATCGCCGGCAGGAGATCAGACAAAAGATTGACCTGTCCCCAAGATATACTGTGATCCAGGTGAAAGTATACAAGGAGTGACGATATGGCACGATATGGAATTGAGATTGAAGGTATACCACAGCTTGAAAATGAATTAAACCGGTTAAACTCTGTACGTTGGAATGCGGTTGTGATGAAACAAGTAACAGAAATGCTGAATCGTGCGCGCCAGCCTGGAGGCACCCCGGTGGATTCTGGTGAATTGCGGGATTCTTCAAGGGGTGAACCCAATCAAGGGCTTATAGGCTATACGGCAGAATATGCTCCGCATGTTGAATATGGGCATCGGACTGTCGAGGGGGGATATGTTGCGGGACAGCATTTCCTGAAAGAAAATGTAGATGCACAGAGGGATATCTATAAAGAAGACCTTTTGAACGCGATAAGGAGTGAACGATAATGGCTTATCAGAAGTTATCACCAATATCTCTTGTATCGGCAATACAGAAACGTATAGAGAATGGCACGAATATCCGTTGTCTGGATCATGTGGGACTTAATGAAAAGAGTCCCTTTTATTATGCGGAAATCGTCCGCATTCTACCGGCGAATACAAAAACCATGTTCCGGGATAATTATACGGTTCAAATCAATTGCATTGCAGAAGTGTCTCCGTCATCTATAGGCGTATACAACATGATCCAGGCGCTACAGGAAGCGATGAGTACCGATATTACTTTGCCGGATCCCTTTGAGTTGGTTTTGCAGACAGATGGCGGAGTACAGACGATCAAGGAAGATGAAACGGGTGAAAAGCATGCAGTTGTCAATTATGACTTTATGGTCTGCTATGGTTTTCGCTGTAAATGACAAGGAGGTTATAATATATGTCTTTTGATAGCAATAAATATTGTGATTTTTCCAGTTCCGCCGCAAAGGCTGTAGCTGGTAAGGATATCTTGTTGGCTATATGGAGCGCAGATGGTTCCAGGCTTCTTGCGATCAGCGGCCAGCAGGGCCTGACGATCAACCGGTCCGCAGATACGATCGAGATCACATCAAAAGATACCCAGGGCGGATGGAAATCCAATATTGCGGGTATGAAAGAATGGTCTATAGATAACGATGGCCTTTATGTGCCGAACGATGAAAGCCATTCGATTCTGTCACAGGCTTTCGAGGATAGCGACCCGGTTTGCATAAAAATTATCAATGGAAAGACAAAGACGGGAATGTTTGGCGGGCTGGCTTCTATTACGGACTATCCGCTCGAAGCACCTTATGATGATGCGATGACTTACAGCATTACATTGTCCGGAATGGGACCGCTGGTGGATCTGACGGCAAATCCTGTGTCTCCGGATGAGATGCCGGATGGATCAGCAGCCCTTGAGGGTTTAACGGTGGTGTCCGTGCCTGGTGAGAGTGCCGGACAGACCAATATCTATGTCAACCCGGTACTTGGATCCGGAAACAAATATTTCTATAAAACAGGGGATGCTCCGCTTACATATCCGTCTTACGGAGAAACCATATCTCAGACCCCATGGGATGGAGAGGCTGCCATATCCGGAGTGACCGCGGGGAACCAGATCATGGTCATTGAAACAGATAATTCCGGGAAAGCCTTAAAAGCTGGCGTCGCAACGATTTCTGTTGGAGGTGAATGATCATGATAGAGTTGGGAAAGACAAAATATGAATTAAAATATAATCTGAAGCGCATCGAGATGATCGAAAACGTGACTAATATGCCCGTATTGGCTGATATACAGAAAAACAATGGATTTCTCAGTATTCTTGCTTTAAAAACTTATTTTGCCTATGGACTTAAAGAAGAAGGCTCGGATACTTTTGTGAAGCCTAAAATCGGTATGGAGATCGCGGAAAAAGCAATCCTGGAAAATGGATATGCGAATACCAATGCGGAAGTTTTGGAGGCAATACAGAGGGATTGCCCTTTTTTCTTCCAGGAAGCCTGATATCTTTTGAATATCTTTCTTCAGATCCAGACCCGGAATATGCAAGATTGGCGGAGCCCTATCGTAATGATATGGACTTCGCTTTTTTTGCGGTAAACTTCGGATACAGTAAAAATGACTATGAGTCATTAACGCCAAAAGAAAGAGCGTTCCTTTATAAGGCTTGGGAAGACCGCACGGTTTTACAGACAACATTCCTGTACAACGCCGTATTTACGGCCACATACAATGTCAATCGGCCAAAAAGGAAGAGGGCATTGAAGTTATGGCGGAAAGCCCGGACCCAAAAAGCGGATATGGATACGATCATTGACAATATAGCTATTGTGGAAGAAGTTGAAAAAACAGAAGGAAAAAGTTGGATAGATAGGATCTATCAGAAAAATGGGTTGAAAATACCGAGAAGGGAGGAAAAACATGGCTGATTATACATTGTCTGCCAATATTACAGGCGATTCTTCGTCATATGAAGAAGCTGTAAGGCGATCAGAACAAGCTACAAGAAGCTTTTCCGAACGTATCAGTGGAATATCCTCCCAGGTATCTTCTGTGGGCAAAACGATCTCCGCAGCGGGCGATAAGATCACCGGTTTCGGGAAATCGTTGACTGTTGTCAGCGCCGGCTTGACCGCTGGCGTGGCGGCAGGAGTCAAATATAATGGTACGATCGAACAGCTGGAGACATCTTTTGAGGTCATGACCGGATCTGCGGATAAGGCGGCCGAAATCGTGGAAAAGCTGCAAAAGATTGGCGCCGAGACGCCTTTTGAATTTACGGATTTGGCCAATACGACCAATATGCTGATGCAGTTTGGCTTCACAGCGGATGATGCTATTGAGAGCATGCAGATGCTGGGAGATATCTCGCAAGGTTCTGCCCAGAAGATGGACAGTATCGCAAGGGCGTATGGAAAGATGTCATCCGCGGGGAAAGTGTCTTTGGAAGATATCAATATGATGATTGATGCCGGCTTTAATCCATTGCAGGAGATCAGCGAATCGACAGGGGAATCCATGCAGTCATTGTATGAGCGGATCAGCGATGGCGCATTGTCTGTGGATGAAATTACGGCGGCTATGCAGCGCTCCACATCTGAAGGCGGAAAGTATTTTCAGTCCATGGAAAAGCAGAGCCAGACTTTCAATGGGCAGATGTCCACGTTATCAGATAATGCCCAGAGCCTTCTTGGAAATGTAACAGAAGGATTTTTCCAGCCGCTTACGGAAAATGTTCTTCCGGAGATTAACAATGCGATATCAGCGATCAATGATGCTTTTACGGAAGGCGGATTCCAGGGAGCAGCAGACGCCATCGTTGAAATGTATCCGGCCCTTGACGGTATTATTACAAAGGTCGAGGATGCGGCATCAGCTTTGAATGATATGGGCATCAGCCCGGAAATCTTTGCAGGTATTGTGGCAGCTGCCGGCCCGGCAACACTGGCGATTGGAAAGATTGTCAGTGCATCCGGCAGTGCTTTAGGAGCCATTGGCACATTGGGTTCAGGAATATCAAATGCATCATCACACCTCAGTATTTTTGCCTCCAATATGCGGGCTGCGGGAAGTAACGGTACAGTCCTTAGCGGGATAATGACCAAGTTGACATCCCCAATGGGCATTGCGATAGCTGTCATCGCGGCCGTAGCGGCGGCGTTTGCCTATTTGATGGCTACAAATGATGAATTCAGGAATTCTGTCCTGTCAACAGTTTCAACGATCGTGTCATCTCTGCAGCCAGTCATTGCAGCGCTGCTTCCGGTATTGGGGCAGATTGCAACGATAATAGGAACAACAATTGCGACCACATTGCAGACGCTGGCGCCTGTATTGACTACGATTATGACAACGGTATCCCAAATCATATCCGCATTGCTCCCACCCTTGGTGGAAATCATAAGCCAGATCATGTCTGCAGTTGAAGCGCTGCTTCCGCCAATCATGGATATATTGACAACGGTTGTTGAGGTTATCAGTGGCGTGATTGATGCAATTATGCCGATCATACCGACAGTGACAGATATTATTACTTCAGTGATCGATACGATCACGCCGATCATAGCATTTATTGCTGGTGTGATTGCGGATATTATCGAGATCATCACGCCGATCATTGAATTTATTGCTGGTGTCATACAATCTATTATTTCTGTTATAACGCCGATAGCTTCGACGGTTGCATCTGTTTTTAGCGGTATTTTTTCAACGGTATCATCCATTATGTCGCAGGTCGCCAGCAAGGTCACCGGCGTGTTTTCGCAGATACAAGGGGCTTGGAATGGGCTGACATCCTTTGTATCCGGCGTTTTTTCTGGAATTGGAAACGCCGTTAACTCTCTTGTTTCTTCGGTGAAGGGTGTCATTAATTCTGTTATTGGCGGGATCAATTCAGCCATAGGCATCATTAATAAGATCCCAGGCGTTGAGATTGGAATGATCCCCTATCTGGCCCATGGCACGGATAACTGGATGGGCGGTTTTGCGATCATGAATGAAGGCGGCCGCGGTGAGTTGGTCAACCTACCAAATGGTTCGCAGGTCATTCCTCATGACATTTCCGTTAAGTATGCGAAGGAATCGGCTAAGGCAAACGCTATGGTGGAGCCGGTGGATTTAACGGGCATCATGGAAGGGGTTGTCATCCAGGTCATCAATAACACAAGCGTTGATGGAACGCCGCTCCGGGAAACCATATCGGATTATACGATCCGAAAGATCGGAAATCAGCAGCGGGCTGTTTCGCGTTCAAAGGGAGTAATGGCATGAGAAAGATAGATATCAGTTATAATAACCAAAGCGGCGCATCGTTCGGCGTGTTTTTGTATGATTATCCGGCCTTCTCGGGTGGCGCCCGAAACTATACCACAACTTCTGTGCCTGGACGAAGGGGGCAGCTGGTATCGACAGATAATTATCAGGAAAATCTCCAGATTGCCTGTACTTTTTCTGTGATATCAAAGGAATTATTGCCATCTATACGAAGTCTGAAAAAATGGCTTTGTGGGACAGGGCAGCTGATCCTTAACGAGGAGCCGGATCTGTTCTATAAAGTTCTGAAGATTGTCCCTGGAGATATTGAAAGGGAAATACGGCAGTATGGGCGATTTTCTGTAACCTTTTTCTGTGATCCGTATGCATACACATTGGAAGGACAGAATGAGGTGGACAGTATTTTTTATAATCCGTATGATCTGAGCCATCCGATCTATACCATAACCGGCAACGGAACATGCACATTGACGGTCAATGGACAGAGCATAACTGTTAATGTGGGACAAGAGGTAACGATTGATACGGATCGGATGCTTACCTACAGGAGTGATGGCACTCTTCAAAATTCAGCGCTGACAGGGGACTATGAATCTCTTTATTTCCCAAGCGGAGAGATCAATATACAGATTTCTGCCGGCTTCTCTGTGTCTATCGTTCCAAACTGGGGGTATGAAGTATGATCGATCTCTACAGACAGTCTAATACTGACTTTGAGCATAACGGCGATATGCCGCTGATTCCATCATCCGCTACAGTCCATACTATCCTTAATGGAACATGGAATGCGACGGTTGTTCATCCCATTGACGCGGATGGCCGATGGAAATACATACAGGAGGAGGCAGTCATCCGGCTGCCTTCTTTTAATGGGGATCAGCTGTTCCGGGTAAAAAAGAAAACAAAGACCGATTCCGGGGTGACAGCGACATTGGAACCGATCTTCATGGACGCCATGAATGACTGTTTCCTGGTGGATGTCCGGCCGACCGGGAAGAACGGGCAGGAAGCGCTGGACATCATGACTGCACCGAATAGCAAATATTCTGCGTCTTCCAACATAACAAAGGTAGCGACCGCATATTACCAGTTTAAGAACCTGATCGAAGCGATCAATGGCGATGATGAAAATAGTTTCATCAACCGGTGGGGCGGAGAGATCCTGTTCGATAACTTTCAGATCATCATCAATGATCAGGTAGGGAATGACTATGGTGTTGAGCTGAGGTATGGGAAGAATATCCCTGCAAATGGAATGTCAGAGGATGTGGACATCTCATCTGTCATTACCCGGATATATCCGAAAGCTTATAACGGATATATGATGACCAACAACGGCTATGTGGATAGCCCTCTTGTCAATAATTATCCACTTGTCAAGACGGCAACGATCACTTTCAGCGATGTGAAGATGCGGGCGGATGCCCAGGAGGATGACGAAGAAAATGGCGTGATCATCTGTGACAATCAGGCGGAGTTGGATGCTGCATTGACACAACGATGCAATGAGCAATATACGGCAGGGTTGGACAAGCCAAAAGTGACGATATCTGCGGATATGATCCTGCTGGCGGATACGGAACAGTATAAGGACTACCAGGTATTGGAGACGGTATCTCTTGGCGATACAGTACACTGTATCAATAATCATCTTGGGATTGTAACAGATGCCCGGGTGATCGAACTGGAATATGACAGCTTACAGAAGAAGGTCAGTTCCGTGGTATTAGGTGATTTCCAGTACAACTATTTCAACAATGTTTCCAGCAGCATGAACCGGATCGACGGCGTGGTGCGTCCAGATGGAAGCCTGATCGCGGAAAAGATCGCTGGATTCATCGACGGGGCGATGGCATCCCTGCGGGCACAGTACAATGTAGCTCAGAAACAGGACGTCATGGCCATATTGTTCGAGAATCTAGATGAAGATAGCCCGCTCTATGGGGCTATGGCGCTTGGGACACAGGGACTTCAGATCTCAAAAACACGGGATCCGGATGGCCGGAGCTGGGACTGGACAACAGCGCTCACAGCCAATGGACTGATCGCCAACATTATCGTTGCAGGAATACTGTCCGATAAACTGGGACGGAATTACTGGAATCTGGATACGGGTGAATTTAGCTTGTCGGCGCAGGGCTTTACGATTGATGGAGAGTCGGCGGAAGATTATTTTAAAGACAATTTCTCCCAGCAGGAGATCTTCGATAAGCTGACCAATAATGGCGCGGTACAGGGCATCTATATGCAAAATGGACAGCTGTATATCAATGCCCAATATATGGTCACAGGGATCTTATCTGATAAGCTTGGTCGAAATTCATGGAATATGGACACAGGCGTATTCCAGATCACGGCCAGAAATTCAGACAATGAAGTGACATTTTCAATCGACCAGTATGGGCGGTTGACGATCAACACATCTAATTTTTCGGTTCAGACCGATGGATCCGTCAATATGAAAAATGCGATGATTGAGAACGGGACCATATCTATTACCGGAGCGAACGGACGAGAATATCGTATCAACCGATATGGTTTTCAGATGTTCCATAACGGGACATTGATAGCCAACATATCCGCCAACGGGAATACACCGGATATCATAGACGGCGTGGTCATATCCGGACATGATCGGATATATCTTGATGGAGACATCTATACGTGTACAAGTAGCGATAGTGACCTGGAACCTGTCGTAAAAAGCGCAACGGTATCTTATGTTTCATCCGGCGGACTGGAACGGGTGCTTGTCATTAAAAACGGACTTATCATGAATTATTGAGGTGGAGAACATGAATGCCATACAGAGAAATATATTCGTAATGCGAAAAGATATAACCGTCGTCATACCTTACCCGCAAGGAGGGAATGCCGTCCCGATATACTTGCGCATAGCAGACTGGCAGATCTCATCCGGATCGACCGCAAGGATATATATGCGGAAGCCCTCCGGAGCGGAAATCTATAATGACTGTGTGATCAATGGCAATGTTGTCCAGATTACGGTAACAACGCAGATGACAACAGAAGCCGGATGGGTCAAGTCAACGCTGGAGATCGTCAATGGGACGGATATCCTGCACAGCTTCGAGATGACATTGGACGTCCAGCCGACGTCCATATCGGATAATGCCATTGAAAGTAAGGATGAATTTACAGCGTTGGAAAATCTGGTATCTGAAGCAGGACAGGCCGTAGAAGATGCCGAAACAGCGACAGAAGCGGCGAATACCGCAGCAGGAACGGCCAATACTGCTGCCGGCGCGGCGAATATAGCCGCCGGAACGGCCAATACAGCGGCCCAGGCGGCGAATACGGCTGCTGGGACAGCCAACACGGCTGCGGACAATGCGGATGACGCGGCGGATTTAGCGAACACGGCTGCCGGCGCAGCCAATACAGCGGCCAGTGCGGCCAACAGTGCGGCCCAGGAAGCGAATGACGCCGCAGATGCAGCCAATGCGGCTGCTGGGGGAGATATCAGCAATAAGACGGTCACATTCACAGAGGCGGCAGAGGATACAGATATCGCCTCTGGTGATACAACGGCGACATTGTTCGGGAAGATCCTGAAGCGGTTCAATACGCTGAAAACAACGATCCAGACGATACGGATCAATATAGGGAATCTGGCCAATCTTGCGACAACGGATAAGAGTTCACTGGTCGGAGCCGTTAATGAACTAAATGAGGATATAAACAATAATCTTTCCAGCGGGACAATCCAGTCTCAACTTACAGGATATGATGGATCAGCCTCCATATTCAGGCGAGGTAACGTCGTTATAATGACTTATGATCTCGGATATAATGCAAGGCCAATGACCGATGGCATTAAGCAAATATTTTCAATACCTGAAGGCCTCAGGCCATCCGCTAGCCTTATAACTACACAGATTGTTTCCGGAGACAATCAATATATTTGGCGTTTTGAAGAAAATGGAAGTGTTACACTTCAATCATTATCAGACGTCTCCGGACAAAATATATGGATGGTCGGATATTTTATGTGGACTACAGACGATTAAATCTATTGATTAGAACCAGTCAGTTATCGCCCCCGAATATATTCGTGCATGTTTGATGGTATTGGACTGGATCGATTGAAATTCGATAACTGCACGTTCAGTGCTGTGTGACATGCGTATTGTGACGATTGCACTTTCGGTATTAGGCAGCGACGTATTGAAGGGCCTGGTGCTGTTGGCATTACAGTACAACTGGACAATCCCACCTTTGGATCGTTCATCATTCTGCGCAGAGTCTATAATAGCGCGTATTTTGTTGTATGCCTGCAACAATGTATCTTGATAAGATACCGGGGCTTCCGGATCAGCGGTATCGTAATATAGAAAAAACCCATGGAAATGATCATCATCTATATTCGCGAACTGAATCCAGCCTTGCGGAAACCCGTTATCTGTTGCTCCGCGTCTATACCAGACGTTGGTTGAGTTATACACAACTTGCAACAGATATGTCCCACAGCGTACAACTCGCATCATACTGCCGTAATTTACTCCAGGCGGAAGGTTCGTGCAGCTCTGACCTACTGATGTATACCATTGATAAATGATGTCACATGTATCCCCTTCTCCGATTAGATCGTCTGCGTCAAAAGGGGCGGTGAGATTAACAGGGATCAATCTTGTATCAGTATCTTCTAAATCCTCATTTAGTTAAAAAGTCTTATAAGATTTCTGAAAAATCAGGTGGCCTTATAAAATTTTTTTGAGATGAAAAGAGGTGGTCAAATGAATAGCATTCGAGCAAGACCGGAAGGTCTTATTTTTTATGCGCATGAAATTGAGACAAGGAAGTGAGGAAATAAAAAAGTGAAAGAACTATTACTGCAGACATATACGACTGTCCTTCCTATTATAGTGACAGCGCTGATGGGATATATTGTTTGGATGCTAAAAAGGCAGAAGCGGGATAGGGATGCGAATAGTCGCGGAACGATGCTCCTGCTTAAGGTGCAACTTATTGAGTATCATGATAAATATATGGCCATGAAAGAGATCCCGTCTTATGCGTATGACAATTTCTGTGAGATGTACAGCGCCTACCATGAGCTGGGCGGCAATGGGATGATCACAAAAATGAACGAAGAAATCCACGAATTAAACATTAAAACCAAGGAGGGCAAGAATCATGAAGATTAATTGGATGGTACGGATCAAAAACAAAAACTTCTGGTTATCATTGATACCGGCAGTTCTTCTGCTGATCCAGGTTGTAGCGGCAGTTTTCGGGTTCACGATTGATCTGGGAGACCTGGGGAATAAACTCCTGTCAGTGGTCAATGCTCTGTTCGCTGTATTGGCGATCCTGGGCATTGTAACAGATCCAACTACAGCCGGAGTATCAGACAGTAACCAGGCGATGAATTATGCGGAACCAAAGAAAAAAGAAAGGGGAATAATCATGGCAACATTGAAAGCAAATATGGTACCTGAATCAAAATATAGCATCAAATGCCCGTATACAATGGATCCGGAATATGTAACGGTTCATAACACGGCCAATGATGCTTCGGCAGAAAACGAAGTGGCCTATATGATCAGCAATAATAATGAGGTATCCTTCCATTATGCAGTAGATGACAAGGAGATCGTTCAGGGAATCCCGGAGAATCGTAATACATGGAATGCTGGTGATGGAAATGGACCCGGAAACAGAAAGTCCATATCAGTGGAGATCTGCTACAGCAAGTCAGGCGGCGACCGCTTCATCCAGGCAGAGAAGAACGCTGCTGAATTTGTGGCGAGGATCCTGAAACAGCACGGTTGGGGAATTGACCGTGTGAAGAAGCACCAGGATTGGAACGGTAAATATTGTCCACACAGGACTCTGGACATGGGGTGGAATCGCTTCCTGAATATGGTTAAGAGCTATACGAATGGAAGTGATCAGCCGTCCACCCCTCAGACTCCGGCGCAGCCCTCCGGATCCACGGCGACCAATAAGGCCGTCCATGCGTATTACCGGGTTCGGACACAGAAGCATGGATGGCTTCCAGAAGTCACAGATCTGTCTGACTATGCAGGCTGGGAGGAATCCCCCATTACTGATGTGGCAATCCGGGTATCTGCTGGATCGGTTAAGTACCGCGTACATACCGGAGGACGCTGGTTGCCTTACGTGACCGGCTGTAATATCAATGATGATCAGAACGGCTATGCCGGCATTCATACGCCTATTGATGCCATCGAAGTGTATTATTATACTCCAGACAGCATCCGGCCGTATAAGCGGGCCAAGTACCGTGTGGCGCCGGTCGGCGGCAGCTATTACCCGTACCAGTATGACAATGAGACAGGCAGCGGACAGGATGGTTATGCCGGAGATCTGAAGAACAGGATCGGAAAATTCCAGATGTGTATTGAATAATAATAACCCCGGAGTTTTAACGCTCCGGGGTATTTTTTTCATCCGACCAGCTGATCAGTTTCCATCCTCTCCAGGAATAGGCCGGCTTTTTTCGCTTTCCCATCATGCTGGCCTTGATTTTCGCAAAACCATCAAATACACGGCGCGGTGGATAATCGCCAAATAATTCTGGATGAATCCGGATAAAATTGAGAAGATTATCACATTCATATATATTACCATTTGGCGACTGGATCACCCAATGTTTTGCACCCCAGTGATTTTCGGGGCCAAGCTCCTGCATTTTCCTGGAAAATCCTTCATGGATGCTATCCATTGAGTATACCCCAGACTTATGGAGATTACTCCTGTGGATATAGGAACATTCTGGAGAACAGCACAAGACTGCGCTTGACGGGGATTTTTTGAATTTTTTCCCACAGACGACGCATATGCCATAGTGCTGCTTTCCCAGACCCATACATTTTTTGGAGCAATACTTTGTCTGGCGGGAGCTTAGAGGCTTCCCGCAGACAAGGCAGAATTTTTCATTAGACATATTCAATCCCCGTTCAAGGTCGAAAGGAAGATAGTATAAGATACCAGATCCAAGACATATCCAGGTGCTTCTCTGGTTCCGGAATCCCAGTTTTCAAGGCTCCTGATAGGGATATTATAGGATCGTGAAAACTGGATCCTTGAGAGGCCAATGGCCTCTCGCAGTTCCTTGAATGTCATTCCTGAGATATTGAAGATAGCTCTCAGAATATCTACTACTTCAGTATCTGTATAAGATTCCATCCAGTTCTGAAATCCTCTTTCAGCGATATACACATCAACATCTGTGTAGGATTTCGCCTCTCCGTATAACCTAAGGTATAATTCATAGTTCATATAGATCATCATGCCACCTCCTGAGCGTGTTCAACGCTCTTTCTTCCGGCCAGTTGGATGGCTTTAGTTTTGCTCATGATCTCGCGTTCACGGAAATCATATTCTTCTGTATGCAGCCATTTATCGGCCTGTTCCTGATCTTTGAACGGACCATATACTCTGTGGCTCCATCCGCCAAATTCATATTTACTGCTTACGCCATACAATATTTTGCTCATAGCTTTTCTCCTCCCATTAAAATTCGTAGTGATTCATGAACCATTCGGCTGTTTCAATGACTGTTCCATAGGAATATTCAGTTTCCAGGTAATTATCATTATTAAGGTCGATGTACCCAACGGAACGGCGCTTGTAATCATTGATATAGATTCTTCTTTTACCGTATTTTTCCCAGAGATTGAATGTGAAATAATTGCTATCAGAATCATATTCTGTTCCGACACAAGGACTGGCCTCTCCATTGAGAATCTTTGCTACCTTTGCGGTAGCTTCAAATTTGATTTTATTTAACATTTCTTTCGCTTCCTTCCATGCTTTTTTCAGGCCTTCGGAGATAGTAGCTCCGAAATTTCTAACAATTTCCCATGCCCTTTTCATTATCTTGGATAAGTTGTATTTCTTCATATTTACTATCTCCTCTCTTTTGATGATTTAATTATACCACCCATTGGGTGGTATGTCAAGAAGAAATAAGAAAAAAATGCAACAAAATTCTCTATTTCATCCTGCGGGCAAATGCCCTCAGAATAAAAAGGAGAAATAAAAATCAAAAAAATACCTGGAGCTTTTCTCCATCAAAGGTACATTTCCAGATAGTTTCGTGAGCGATGGCGTTCAGCTCGTCCGGAGAGAATGAATCAATATTGTCTATGATTTTTTTGATATTTTCAAGACGCCTTTTGGTGTCTGCCGCCTGAACAGAATTAATACGATCCTGATCAGCAGCAAAAAACAATTTTTCGCGGATTTCTGAAGCCAGACGATCATGTTTTTCAATCTCCTGGATAATATATTTGGCAGCAGTTCCGGTTGTCATAGAGAGAGAATCCGAAAGATTCCTGAGCTTGGATTCTTCGCTCCGCAGCTGCCTTTTCAGCTGATCAGTGCTTTCATAATTTTCATTGTTCGGACGATCCAGATATTTTTCAATAACCTTTTCGTCCACCGAGATCTCACGGAAAATGGAAAGGACTTTCTCGTCCAAAATATCGCATTTTATGTGGCCGACACGGCAAGCTTCAACCCCTTCGGTTACTCTTTTGGGGCAGTAATACCAACTCGATACCCCGCCGGATTTTTTCTTTTTACGGCTGACACTCATAGACCGCCCACAGGTACACCGAACAATGCCCTTTAGGAGCGGGGCGGGATACTTACTTCTTTTGCTGATCTTATTGCGGCCAAATTTTTCTTGAGCGGCCAGAAAGGTTGATACGGATATGATAGGTTCGTGCCTGCCGGCACATAAACGCCAATGATCCGGAGATGCAAGCCGGTGTTTTCCGGATTTTTCGGTGGTTCGGCCATAGATCATCACGCCATGGCTGCCGTCCCATTTTTTCCTGTCATCTGTGATCTGGCATCCCATATTCTTATAATATTCATAGATTTCCGGAGCCGCCGGGGCATAATAGGGACAGGATAGAATACTGTATATCTGGCTGGAACTAAAAAACTTCCCATTGATGGTGCGAATACCCTGTTGTTTGAAATAAGTCTGGAGGCTTGAGATTGTGTGATTGCCATCCAGAAACGTTTTAAAAACATAACGGACATGATCGGCACCATCCGGATCGGGGACAATCGTCACATGGTTTTTCCCGTCATCCGCTTTCACACGTTCACGGCGGTATCCAACAGGAGCAGATCCGCCGGCCCACCAGCCCTCAGAGGACAAGTAGAGCATGTTGTCTGTGACGCGGGAGGCGATAGTCTCGCGTTCCATTTGGGCGAAAACGACAGTAACATACATCATAGCCTTGCCGATCGGCGTGGATGTATCGATATTCTCCTTGACAGAGATGAACTTCACATCATTCTGGCTGGCCAGACTATATATATTGGAAAAATCCCTCACATCACGGCTGATCCGGTCAAGCTGGTAGACAATAAGAATCTGTATACTGCCCTGCTCGATGTCAGAAAGTAGACGCTGAAGGCCGGGCCGATTAACGTTGGCGCCGGTAAGCCCTTCGTCCGTATAGATAATCGAATCTGAAATCTGTCCAGCAAAATGAACAGAAAGGTAATCCTTGCACATCTTGGACTGATTACCAATGCTATCTGAGTGATCAGAGTATACCGATTTTCGCGTATAGATTGCTGCTACCATAGTATCTCCTCCTAAAAAAGTGTATAAGAATAACAGCCAGCGGGGAACGTGCGTTCCGCTTGCGGAGGCTGCCCGAAGATGATACAATATCTCTGGAACGTACTGTAGTATCTTCGGAGCTATAGTCTATTGGCCGTCCTGGTGCTGGTACACTGGGGCGGTTTTTTTTATATCCGGTCCCGAAGGGCCGGGCTCGTCTTATGAATATCAAAGAACATATTCACCAAGAATACGTCCTATTTGGATGATATCACTTGCGCCAGTAAACTCGAATTTGATAATTCCGATTCCACTGAAGCATAATTGAAGTTCGCTATCAAGATCAAAAGTTCCGGAAGTCTCCACGGAAAACAGTTGTACTTTAGAGTAAGGCAGTGAAGTGAAATCTTTTTTCTTTCCTGTGATCCCCTGAACATTTACGGCAATAACTCTTTTGTTGGTAAATACGACAAAGTCTCGCATTGCCTGATATTCGCCGATAAACTGTTCTCCGGGGACAAAAAGTGGGGCAACCATTGATTCGTTGGTAAATCCCTTTGTTTTTTTCATTTTTACATAACTTCCGTTTTTAAAATCGATCATATTATTTTCCTCCCCTTTTTGTTTCTTTGCACACTTATATAATCGCCGCAGCAATTTAATCGTATTTTTCAATAACAGCCAATGGATCAAACATAATATAATAATGACCTAATCTCACGCACTGGCCGTATTTGCTTTTATAACAATTCAAAGCTTCCATCAGAAATTCTTCGGTCACATCCAGATAGTCTGCCATTTCTATTGGTGATTCGATCCGCCGGGCGTTGTAGGCCTTGATGATCCCGGGCAAGCCAATCATCTTATCGTATGCCCAAAGACGTGCCTGCTGTTCCTGTTTGCGGTTTTCAGCAACGGACATGTCCAATATGTTACCGACCGATGTATAATGGTGCCCCAGCTCTTCGGCAAGGACGCAGGATTTTTCGTTCAAAGTCATTCCCTTACGCAGATAAATATTATTTCCTTTTATCCGCCCATCGTAAGTGTGGAAAGGACGTTCTTTTACAATGAGCCCTTCTTTATCGGCAGCGGATAATAACGATTCATAATCCATTGTCAACACCTCCGATAAAATTCTATCATTTTAGCTGTACAATAAAACAGACTCAGTCCAGCATATCTTCATCAGCTTGGCGTTCTTCGTCTGTGAATTCACCTTTTGAGTGGTGCGCGGCGTTGACCTCCAGATGAGATGGCATTTCTACGATTTTTTCTTCTGTCTGTTCTTCCAGAGCTTTTGAACGTTCATATTCCTTTTCAAGAACGATATCTACCATTTCTCTGCCGTGGTCGTCAAGGAGGCGGTATTTTTTTATGATATTCTTTTCATATGTATTCAGTTCGTAAGACTCTAATATTTCCTGTTCATTTGTTAATCCCATCAAATAATCAATAGAAACATGAAAGAAATCTGAAATCTGTTTTAAAAAAGTATGCCCTGGTTCAGTTGCACCTAGCTCGTAATTCCTAAGTGTATATTTTGATATTCCAAGCGCCTTTGCAAGGGATTCCCGAGTATATCCGTGTTCTTTTCTTACATTAATAAGTCTTTCACCGAAGTTCATTTATTCACCTCCTTGTAGCTTGATTATATGAAATATATTTCAAAATGTCAATAAAAACGTATCTAAAAAAGATACATTTTTTCAAAAATAGTATTGACATGTATCTGAAACTGGTGTATAAGTATAGTGTAAGGTATCTGAATCAGATACAAAAAACGGAAAGGAGGGTACTTGATGTTAGTAAATGTCGAAGCTGAAAGAGTTAGGAATCAATTCACAAAAGAAGAAATGGCAGAGAAGCTCGGCGTTTCAGTAAAAACTTATTATAACTGGATAAATGAAGAAAGAGATGTTCCAAGCAAAAAATTGAAGCAGATGGCTGTATTGTTCGGCACAACTATGGATTATCTGGTTAAAGGCTGCTCAGAAGCAGAACAGGAGAAGGAGGTGGTATAAAACAAAAAACTGTAAGGAGTGCCATTCCCTACAGCTTTTGTCTAAATTTTTTTACCCTATGTATTTTGCAGATATCACGCTTAAGCGCCCGGCTCGTATTCTTAAGAATCCAAGCTATTCACATACGCGATCTATCGCGCCTGATGGCACCAAGCACTTCTATGGAATACTCCGCCACTTATGCAGTTTTAGTTCTGCATTTCCTAATCAAAAAAGATTAGCTAGCCCGTTAGCTGACAGAATATAAGACTTTACTTATATATGGGAGCAGGGCAATTTTAAAAACTCGGTCAAGGCGACCAACTCCTTTCATTGCCCGTAATAGGCATGAAAGAATTTTAACATAATACGAAATATTTTTCAATTATTGCTGATTGAAGTGAGTAATGTATCACAGAGCATGTCCATTAAAAAGGACAGGAAGTAGATGAAGCAATATCACAAGGGAGGAGAGATATATGAAGAAAGATATCAAGGTCATTGTTCATTTCAGCCCAGGCTATGAAGAAAGATTCATAAGGGCCTGCATCAAAGTGATAAAGAATAGGGAACGAGAATTAAAGAAAAATACCGCCTAAAGGCGGGAAGGGAGGACAAGCTATGAAACACATAATCAACCTGCTGTCTTTGGCAGGCCTTGCCGGGGCAGCAGTGACGCTGATGTGTGTCCCGGAGATACAGACAGACCTGAGATATTGCCTGATCTGGTGCGGAATCATTCTGTTATCAATGGCTGCCAGGTTATGGCTGTGGAAGGAGGATAAGAGAAATGCAGCTGCGGAAGACAGGGACGAGAAAAGTAGAAAATTCTACAATTTCCCTCTTTATTGAGACGGAAATAACGCAGTTAAATAACATGGCCGATTGGCTGTACAGACCAGAAGGACAGAAACATGCCAGCCGGTTTGACTTTGACGCATTAATGATCAAGAACCGTATCTTAGCGCTGCGTACAGCCGGCGTATTCTATGACGATGAGTATGAGAGCCTTATGGCTGCTTGTGATGCGTTTCAAAGGGCAAGAAAAGAGGCCAGAGAGGCGGCAACCTCTAAGGCCACAAGAAAATAACACACTTATATTTTATCAGGAAGGGAGAAGAAAATCAATGTCCAGAATGAAGATCAATCGGTTAGAGATCGAAAATGTTAAACGGATCAAGGCTGTCACGATCGAGCCGAAAGCCGAAGGGCTGACGATCATAGGCGGGGATAACAACCAGGGGAAGACTTCTGTGCTTGATGCAATTGCATGGGCACTTGGGGGTGACCGGTACAGGCCGTCTAAAGCGGCCCGTGAAGGCTCAATGGTTCCGCCTCTGTTACATATTGTTATGGATAACGGGCTTATTGTGGAGCGCAAAGGAAAGAACAGTGCCCTCAAGGTGACAGATCCAAATGGCCAGAAGGGAGGCCAACAGCTGTTAAATGAGTTTGTGGAACAGTTGGCTCTGGATCTACCCAAGTTCATGGAAAGTACCGGGAAGGAAAAGGCACAGACTCTTTTGCAGATCATCGGTGTAGGCGACCAGTTGGAGACGCTGGAAAAAGAAGAACGCGAGCTATATAACGAACGTCTTTACGTAGGAAGGACAGCGGATCAGAAAGATAAGTTCGCAAAAGAGCAGCCGTACTACCCTGAAGCTCCAAAAGAACTGATTTCTCCATCAGAACTGATCAAACAGCAGCAGGAGATACTTGCCAGAAACGGAGAAAACCAGAAAAAGCGGGAGCAGGCAGAAATGCTTCAGGAGCAGGTAAACATGCTCCGGGAGCAGATCGCGGAAAAAAAGCGGCAGTTAGAAGAACTGAATGAAAAATTTGAACTTGCCTTCCACAATCTTACTATAGCCAAAAAGTCAGTTCAGGATTTACAGGATGAATCCACTGCTGAACTGGAAGCATCCCTTGCTAATATCGAAGAGACCAACCGGAAAGTCCGGGCAAACCTGGATAAGGAAAAAGCAGAAGAAGATGCCCGTTATTACCGGAAACAGTATGAAGCGCTGACCGTAAAGATACAGGAAAAAAGGAAGTCTAAAGCAGACCTCCTTCGGTCAGCGGATCTTCCGCTTCCCGGCTTGTCCGTTGAAGACGGCGAACTACTCTATAAAAGCCAAAGGTGGGACAACATGTCGGGATCTGACCGGATGAAAGTTTCCACGGCGATTGTGCGCAAGCTCAACCCGAAATGCGGCTTTGTCCTTATGGACAAATTGGAGCAGATGGATCTGAAAACGTTGCAGGAGTTTGGCTCCTGGTTGGAAGAAGAAGGATTGCAGGCGATCGCCACACGGGTATCCACAGGAGATGAGTGCAGCATCATTATCGAAGATGGCTATATCAAAGGGCAGGAAGCCGCTGTGATAGAAAAAGAACCGGCAGCGCCGAAAAGATGGTCATCTGATTTTTAAGGAAAGGATGGATAAGGATGAATATTATAAGAGGCCGTATTGGAGGCGCTAAAAAGATCGTAGTTTATGGCCCGGAGGGTATTGGCAAATCAACTTTTGCATCCCATTTCCCTGATCCGGTGTTTATTGACACCGAAGGAAGCACAAAAGATATGGATGTCGCCCGGTTTGAAAAAGCCACTTCCTGGATAATGCTCCTGCAGCAAGTGAAGTACGTGATCAGCCATCCGGAAATCTGCAGGACCTTAGTCATCGATACGGCAGACTGGGCAGAACAGTTAGAGATCCAGGCCCTTTGCGATGAAAAAGGTTGGACCGGCCTTGAGGATGCGGGCTATGGGAAAGGCTATACCTACAGCGCAGAGACTTTCGGGCGTTTCCTTAACCTCTTAGAGGACGTGATCGGGAAAGGGATCCATGTGGTGATGACAGCCCATGCCCAGCTGCGGAAGGTAGAGCTCCCGGAAGAAATGGGCGCATATGACCACTGGGAAATGAAAACGAGTAAAAAGGTGGCGCCGATGATCCGGGAATGGGCAGATGCCGTGTTTTTTGCGAATTATAAGACCCGGATCATTGAAGTGGATAAAAAGAAAAAGGCCCAGGGAGGCCAGCGGGTCATGTATACCGTACATACCCCGTTCTGGGATGCAAAAAACCGTTACGGGCTTCCGGAAGATATGCCTTTTGACTATGAGGGCATACGCCATATCATTGAAGCAGATACCATAGGGATAGAAAAGGCCAAAACAGTTCTGGAAAAACCCGAGATGCCAGATGTGACACGGGCACAGTCCTCCGACCATGCCAATGCACGGCAACCCGAAAAAGAAGCATCCGTGATGCGGATTGAAGACGATAAAGGCAGTCCGTCATCGGGTAAAGCATCTTCCGTGGAAGATGGAAAAGGCACAGAACCGGATAAGCGTATCCCGAAAGCTTTGCGTGACCTGATGATCGGAGGCAACGTGGATGAGTGGGATCTGCAGGCGGTTGTAAATGCCCGTCAGCCGGGGGTATTCCCTTTGGACATGCCTGTTAAAGATTACCCTTCGGATTTCATCAATGAATGGATCTTGCCGAACTGGAGTAGGATCCTAGAATTTGTTAAAGAGATAAGAGAAAACACAGAGATACCATTTGAGTGATAGGAGGATTCGATAAATGAGCGAAGAAATGAACCGGGAATATGACTGGGACGATGAGATAGAGAACCGTTCAAGCCTGATTGATATACCTGATGGTGAGTATGAATTTTTTGTAGATCATTATGAACGCGCGAAGGTGGGCGGGGATGGAAAATATGCTGGACAGAACAAAGCAGTTGTATATTGCAACATCATTATGGATAACGTGCCACAGGACCAGACGCCCCAGCTTCGGACAAGCCTGATCTTAAATAAGGCTTTTGACTGGAAACTGTCCCAGTTCTTTATCAGCATTGGACTGATGGAAGACCAGGAAGGCGCAAAGCTGAAAATGAACTGGAACCGTGTCGGAGGATGCCGTGGACGCTGTAAGATTGAACATAAGCAAAATTATAACGATGCGACAAAAACGCATCCAGAGATTGTTGAGTTCTTAAAGCCACGGAAAAATAAGAAATGGGGATCTGGTTTCTGATGAAAACAATGGTATTGCGGCCGTATCAGGAAGAAGCCAGAACGGCGGTTTTTGAAAAGTGGTCGGAAGGCACAAAGCATACGCTGCTGATCCTCCCGACCGGAACCGGCAAAACGATTGTCTTTGCGGCAATCACAGAAAACTGCGTCCGCCATGGGGAACGCATCCTGATCCTGGCACATCGGGGCGAACTTTTGGAACAGGCCGCGGATAAGATCAAGAAATCCACCGGGTTAGGCTGCGCCGTAGAAAAGGCGGAGCAGACCTGCCGGGGATCCTTCTACCGTATTGTCGTGGGATCTGTCCAGACTCTGATGAGGGAACGACGCTTGTCCGGATTCTCTAAAGATTATTTCCAGACGATCGTGATCGATGAGGCCCACCACTGTATCTCGGACAGCTACCAAAAGGTGCTCCAGTATTTTTCGGATGCCAAGGTGCTTGGCGTGACGGCAACACCGGACCGGGGGGATATGCGTGACCTGGGGGAATATTTTGAAAATATTGCTTATGAATATACCCTTCCCAAAGCGATCAGAGAAGGGTATCTGTCCCCGATCAAGGCTCTGACGATCCCTTTAAAGATTGATATCAGCCAGGTAGGGACGCAGAGCGGCGATTTTAAGAGCGGAGAGCTGGGAACAGCTCTGGATCCGTATCTTGAACAGATCGCTATCGAGATGACAAAGTATTGCCGGGATCGTAAGACCGTGGTATTCCTGCCATTGGTCAAAACAAGCCAGAAGTTTAAGGATATCCTTAATGCTCATGGATTCCAGGCCGCTGAAGTCAATGGTAACAGCGAGGACAGGGCAGAGATCCTGAAGGATTTTGACCAAGGACGTTATAACGTCCTGTGCAATTCCATGCTGCTTACAGAAGGCTGGGACTGCCCGTCAGTGGATTGCGTCATCGTGCTCCGCCCAACAAAAGTCCGGAGCCTTTATTGCCAGATGGTCGGTCGTGGAACGCGGTTATATCCCGGAAAAGACCATCTGCTCCTTTTGGATTTTTTGTGGATGACAGAACGGCATGAGCTATGCCATCCGGCAGCCCTGATCTGCAGCAACCCGGAGGTTGCCCGGCAGATGACAGAGAACCTGGCGGATTCCGCAGGGCTTATCATGGACATTGAAGCTGCAGAAAAAGAAGCTTCAGAAGATGTACAGAGCCAGCGCGAAGAGGCGCTTGCCAAACGATTGGCGGAACAGAAATTTAAAAAGAGCCGGCTGGTAGATCCGCTCCAGTTTGAGATGAGCATCCAGGCACAGGATCTTTCGGATTATGTCCCGGCCTTTGGCTGGGAGATGGCGCCGCCATCTGAAAAACAGATCAAGGCCCTTGAGAAAAATGATATTAACCCAGAGGCGGTAGACAATGCCGGCAAAGCGTCCATGCTGCTGGAACGTCTTGAGAAGCGCCGGGCTCTTGGGCTGTCAAGTCCGAAACAGATCCGGCAGCTGGAACAGAGAGGCTTTAAAGATGTCGGTTCCTGGTCACGTGAGCAGGCCAAACGGCTGATCGACCGGATCGCTGCCAACGGATGGCGGACCCCCAGAGATCTGGATCCGGGGACATATATCCCGCCGGAAATCCATGATGACCCGATCGACTGGTAAGGAGTGTAGATAATGGAGCGCAGGACAAATATAAAAACGTTATTGGAATATATCGACCCTTCCCGGTGCTCTTACCAGGAATGGGTCAATGTGGGCATGGCCTTAAAGCATGAAGGCTACAGCGCACAGGACTGGGACGCGTGGAGCATGAAGGACAGCCGCCGGTATCATGCCGGTGAGTGCGGCCGCAAATGGGAGAGCTTTAAGGAAATGTCTTCAGAGATCGTGACTGGAGGGACGATCTATCAGATGGCCGTGGACGGCGGCTTTGTGCCTCCCCAGGATGAAGAACTGGGATGGGATGATGAGATCACCGCTCCCGGAGTCATCGTGTCTCCGGGGTGGGTCGAGGGACGTGAGGTCATGGAGCCTAAAAGCTGGCATCCGGGAAAAGAAGCGTCAAGATATATCGAGACATTATTTGAGCCGGGTGAAGTCATCGGTTATGTGATGCAGTCCCGGCTGGATGAGGAAAAACAAAAATATATCCCTAAGAATAAGGGAACATACACCCTGACAGCTGGGGAAGTGCTGGAAAAGATCAGTAAACACGGGGACGACTTGGGCGCCGCGCTGGGAGATTATGATCCAAAAGCGGGCGGATGGATCCGGTTTAACCCTTTGGACGGACAGGGGGTGCGAAACAGCAATGTTACAGAATACCGATATGCCCTTGTGGAATCTGACAGCCTGGATATCGATAAGCAGAACAGCATTATCCGGGAACTGGAGCTCCCGGTGGCCGTCCTGATGTTTTCCGGCGGTAAGAGCGTCCACGCCATCGTCCGGGTAGACGCCGCGGATTATAAAGAATACCAGAAACGCGTGGAATACCTGTATCAGATCTGTGAGAAGAATGGGCTAAAAGTGGACACCCAGAACAAGAACCCGTCCCGCCTGTCCAGGCTGCCCGGATGCCTGAGGGGCGATAAGAAGCAGTTTATCATTGATACCAATATCGGGAAGCAATCATGGACGGAGTGGCAGGAATGGATCGAGACGGTCAATGATAACCTCCCGGATGTGGAAGAATTAGCTTCTGTATGGGACCATATGCCGGAACTGGCGCCGCCATTGATCGATGGGATCCTGCGCCAGGGGCATAAGATGCTGATTGCCGGTCCCTCCAAAGCCGGCAAGTCTTTCCTGCAGATCGAGCTGTGTATTGCGATCGCGGAAGGGCGCCGCTGGCTGGGCCGCAGATGTGCTCAGGGACGGGTTTTATACGTCAACTTGGAACTGGATCCGGCCAGCTGCCTGCACCGCTTTAAAGATGTATATACGGTGCTGGGATGGCCGGCAAGGTGCCTCCATAACATTGACATATGGAATCTGAGAGGCAAGTCTGTACCTATGGATAAGCTGACGCCAAAGCTGATCCGCAGAGCCCAAAAAAAGGGATACAGCGCAGTGATCATTGATCCGATCTATAAGGTCATCACCGGTGATGAGAACAGCGCGGAGCAGATGGCTAAGTTTTGCAATCAGTTCGATAAGATCTGTTCAGAGTTGGGGGTGGCGGCCATCTATTGCCATCACCACAGCAAGGGGAGCCAGAGCGGAAAGAAATCTATGGACCGTGCCTCCGGTTCCGGTGTGTTTGCCCGTGATCCGGATGCCCAGCTGGATATGATCGAGCTGAGTGTCCCGGAAGCCATGCGCAAGCAGCAGGAAGATCAGGCGGTCTGCAAAGCCTGTAAGGTATATCTGGATACACATTGGTCATGGAAAGATGACCTGTCTGACGATGATCTTTTAAATGCCCGGACCATGCTTGCTTACTGTGAGAACAGCCTTTCAAAATGGCAGATGAATGATTTAAGGCGTCAGATCGCGGAAGAGAAAAAGGGGGCTCAGAGAAAGACTGCGTGGCGTTTGGAGGCCACTCTGAGGGAGTTTCCAGGCTTTGACCCGATCAATGTATGGTTCGACTATCCGGTCCATAGGATGGATGAATCCGGAGCTTTGGGGGATATACATCCGGAAGATGACAAACCGATGTGGAAAAAGGCAGCAGAAAAAAACAAGAAGAATGTCGGAAAGCGTAAAGATGACCGGAAACAGGCGCTGCAAGAAGCTGTGGAAAATGGTAATTTCGGGGATGCCCCGACGGTGTCCGATGTGGCCGGATTTTTGGGGAAATCGGAGCGGACCGTCCGGACGATGGTCAAGGAACATGGGGGTTATAAGATTGAAAACAGCCGGATTGTAAAAAATACGGGGGAAGAAAAAGACTAGGCTTTTTCAAAATCGGATTTTTATCGCGGAAATGAAAAAGACATGACTTTTGCCCCGGAAAAAGACAAGACTTTTTCCGCACTTCAATTTTTCCGGGGGAAGAAAAAGACTAGACAATTTCCGGGGGAAAAAGACACTACCCTAAAGGGTAAAATAAATTTCCCCCGCAGGCGGGGTCACGGGGGTAGGAATGGACGGGCTTGAAGCACAGCCCGCCCGTTCCCTTCCCCTTCCCCGGTGACCGTGACAAATAAAAAAAATCAAAAGACTTTTACACGTTAAACTGATAAAGAATTTTGAGCAAAGCGAGATGATATGTGTGATGGAATTTTTTATGCCGATGATCCCGCCAACAGTCACGCACCAGGAAAAGAAGATACGTGTGGTTGATGGCAGGCCGGCGCTATATGAACCTGGCAACCTGAAGGCTGCAAGAAAAAAACTGATGGCACACCTGGCCCAACATCGGCCGGATGAACCTTTGACCTGTGGAGTCCGGCTGGTATCCCGATGGTGCTTTCCGAAAGGCAGGCATCAGGATGGCGAGTACAGGCTGACAAAGCCGGATACGGACAACCTCCAAAAGCTTTTAAAGGACTGTATGACCTCTGTGGGATTCTGGAAGGATGACGCACTGGTGGCCTCAGAGCTTTGTGAAAAGTTTTGGGCTGAGGTTCCGGGGATCTACATCCGGATCGAGGAATTGCCATGATGCAGGATTGGGGAATACAGATCCGGATCATTTATCTGAACAGCCGGAAACTTATGCAGGATACGAAAGAAGATTGGGGGAAAGTATTTGCGGCATTCCAAAAAGTGCTGGATATATATGCGGGACAACCTATCTATCCGGATGTGATGCAGGATATCCAGGAGTGCATCCTGGCTTTGGAGGAATATCTGAAAGGGGAATGAACATGACCGATAGACAAGTAATAGAGAGCTTCGATAATGCATGGCGGGCATTGTGCCGGCAGTACCGGGCTTATCCCAGTGCAGAGGTACAGAGTGCCATCAATATGCTGGGGCGGATGATCGGGCAGGTGAAGCGTGAAGTTGAGGAATCCCACAGAGATCATCAGATCACGGTCGATGAGTGGATCCGAATGCTGGAAGGAGAAAATTGAAAGGGAAACAGAGCAACATGAAGGTATACGAAGATGAAAATAAAGATAGATTTGGGATCTATCCAGCATTATGGATAGAGGGCAGGGGTGCAAATCCACAGAAAATATACGAAGAACTGTGGGAAAGATACGGCGGGCAAGGATATAAATTTGCAATCGTGTTTGATTGCTCCAAGGATGAATGGGAAGATCCAGAAAAGAAAACACCGGTATACTTCCTTGACACCATACTGGAAGAAATAATCAGCTATTGTGGCTTGGAAGAGGTAAGAAGGAGGTTGGATGAGCTGACATGCAGGAATTAGAGAAGATTCTGGAAGAGATAGATCAGGAAAAGAAGAATGCGGCATTATCGATTAGACATACAACAGGATATAAAGCAGGGCAAATTCGCATGGCAGAAAGAATCGAGGAGATCATCCGCAAGCACATGAATGACGGCTGGATTCCGGTTGACGATAAGCTGCCGGAAGATGATGTTGATGTTTTAATCACATATGCAGATATAGATGATGAAAATTATGCAGACATTTGTATCACAACATATGGATATGCGTACTTAGGCGGAAATAAATTGGATTTTAAAGAGTGGAGAAGCCCATTTGAGTATTTTAGAAGTAATTATAAAGTCATCGCATGGCGTCCTCTTCCGGAGCCGTACCGACCGGAAAGGAGCGATAACCATGACGGAAAATGAAGCGATTAAAGTTTTAGTTACTCAAATACAGTGCATAGAGAAGTCCAGTAGTGGTCAATGTAAAATAAATTGCGGAGATTGCAAAAAAAATATTCCGATTGCATATCAAGAAAAATCATATGAAGTGGCAATTACTGCCCTCAAAGAAATCCAACGGTACCGTGAAATCGGAACCGTGGAAGAGTTTAGGGAGGTAAAGCGTGAAGTTGAGGAATCCCACAGAGACCACCAGATCACGGTCGATGAATGGATCCGGATGCTGGAAGGAGAAAATTGAAAGGAGAGCGGAGATGTTTTTGTATGAAAAGCAAAGAACAATCATCAATCTGGACGCGGTGAAAGATATATTTCCTGGACGGGAGCCGGGAACATTAGCTGTAAGCTTCATGAGCGGTATCACATCAAAAATTTCAGTGTACAGTTCAGAGATTGAAGCGAAAAAGGCAATCGAAATGATTGCGGAACAAATGACAACTGGAAAGACGACTGTCATCCGTGTCCCAACCGCAGAGGAAGTCAGGACAAGATTGAAAAACACACGACTTCTGACCGAACATCATGTGACAGGTAAAAAAACAAAGGGGCATGGTGGTTCGTGAAACAGAAAAGTATTAAGGATATACGTCGGGAATTTAAAGACAAAGGGATATTTTACACACCCCCGGAGCTGGCAGAAAAATTAAAGTCATATGTGGATTTTGAACCGGAAACCGTGTATGACCCGACATGTGGAGCAGGGAATCTTCTGCGGGTATTTCCCGAAAATGTAAAAAAATACGGGCAGGAGTTAGATAGAGAACAGCTATCACTGATTGACGCCCCTAACTTTAAAGGATATGCAGGGGATACGCTTCTTGACGATGGATTCAATGGAATGAAATTTGACTGCATTGTTGCAAATCCTCCATTCTCTGTAAAATGGAATCCGGATGTATTAGCAGAAGATGAAAGATTTTCCTGTTCTCCTGTATTACCGCCGCCTTCAAAAGCAGATTGGGCTTTCATGCTCCATATTCTGCACCATCTTTCAGAGAATGGTGTTGCTGTTGTATTGGAATTTCCCGGAATCCTTTACAGAGGTCAGGGAGAGGGGAAGGTCAGGAAATGGTTTGTAGAGAATAATTACATAGACAGAGTAGTCAATATTCCCGGGAATACATTCGAAGATACTGCGATATCAACCTGCATTGTTGTTCTCAAAAAGAATAAAACTACTACAGATATTGTTTTTGAGGATGGAGACAAAACAGAGATGGTATCGCGGGAAACGGTGGAAGAAAATGACTATTCATTGTCCGTGGGCATTTATATCCCAGAAGAAATTGAAAAAGAATATATTGATCCACTGGTATTGGAGAATGAAGCAAGGCGCTCGTTTCTAATAAGGCTTAAAAAGGAACTAGATTTTGACAGAATGGTCTGTGAAATGGAAGGAATCAGTATGAGACCTTACATAAGTGCGATAAGAAAAATTCTGAGAGAATACGATAGGGATAAAACGAATGCTTGCGACAATAACCAAATTTCTTTATTTGATATTGGATTGTGAAAGGAGAGCGGAGATGGATACAGAAACGATGATCAGAAATCTGAAAAAAGTTGAAGAGGATCACAAGGATGATAAGGTATTTACCGGTCAGCTTAATATAGCAGAAATGGCGCATGATGCCAGAAAGCGTCTTGAAGAGCTGAAAGCCTATGAGGACACCGGCCTCACCCCGGAGCAGATTATGGAGCTGAAGGAGCGGGATACGGCGAAAGCGCCAGAGCATGCACCGACAGGATATGGAATGATATGCCCGGTTTGTGGTAACCTCGTACAACTATGGCAGAAACATTGTGGAGGGTGCGGACAGAAGTTGAGGGAGGACTGACATGTGGAAGATATTCATAACGTATGACGACAAGTCGAAAGTAACACTGACGGGAAAGCATAAGGATATTCCGCTGAGATTGGCGCTGAAGTACCACCGTGAATATGTCAGTGGTAAAAGGTGCCGAGCGGTATATCAGCAGTATCCTAAGAAAAATCATGAGTCTATGGATTTAATGGATAAGATTGAGCGGTTAGAGCAGGAGGATTGACATGCAGGAATTGAAGAAAGCTGATATCACAATTGAGATGGCACCCAAATATGTGAAATATGAATGCCCTCATTGCGGAAGAGAGGTCGAGGTTAGTTACAGTGATTTCGAAGACGAAAGAACGAGTGATTACTGGCCAGAATGGGAAGGAGATACTGTAATCTGTGATGATTGTGGAGCAGAATTTGAAATCGAAAACGTGGAGGTGGACTGACATGCAGGAATTAGAGAAGATTCTGGGAGAGATAAAGGAAGCGCTTGAGGAAAATAAAGTAATCGAGCTTAATGGAGATGGCACTGTAAACAGATATATCATCGACGTTGCATCAGCATGGGGTTCCATAAAAGCTATAATCCACAATCACATAAATGATGGCTGGATCCCGGTGGAGGAGCGGTTGCCGGAAGAAAAACAATTTGTTTTAGCCACTTGGGAAAAGCCTAATTATAGGAAGAATGTAACAGAGATATACATTAGTATTTTAAAGTTGATCCATGATAAGGAATGGTATGGAGATTGTGGTATTCCTAATGGAAAGGTCACTGCCTGGCGTCCTCTTCCGGAGCCGTACCGGCCGGAAAGGAGCGAGGAAGAATGACAAATAGAGAAGCATATGAAAGAGATTATGAAGAATTAGAACAGTACCGGAAAATTGGATCACTGGAATATTTTGAAAAATTAAAGCTTGCGGACAAGCTATTTATGAGAATTTGGAGGGAATGGAAGATGAGTAAAGAAAATGCACCGAAGGAAATGGCAGCGGTTGAATACTTAAAGGCGAAAGCGAGAATGACTTGTAGATGTATTATAAATTGTTCAGAATGTGGGCTAAGCACTATAAACAATCACCGTGGTGTGAATTGCAAATTTCTTGAAGATCTACATCCAGAAGAAGCCGTTGCCATCATCCAGAAATGGGCTGAAGAACATCCGGTCAAGACAAGGCAGAGTGAGTTTCTGAAGATGTTTCCGGATGCAAAAATAGAGCGAGGAGTAGTCGACCTTTGTCCAAAATACACAGATCACACATTTAAAGTTCCAGAGAAATGTTCTGTTATAGGGTGCAATAATTGTCGAAAAGAATACTGGCTTTCGGAGGTGGAGTGATGATTCAGACAAGTATGTTTTGTGACAAGTGCGGAAACGGATTTTCCTTTGATAGAACAGAACCTAAATGGTTTATGGTCGAAACGGCGCGAAAAGACGGATGGTCTATTGGAAAAAGACATTTATGCCCTAATTGCAGAGAAAGGAACAGAAGGGCAGGTGAACAGAATGAGACTGATTGATGCAGATAAAATCAATTTTGAAGAAGTGTTTGGCGGACAATCAGATTTTGCAAAAGATTTGCGAAAGGCAACACAAGAATTAATCGACACTCAGCCGACAACCTTTGACAGAGAAAAGGTGATTGAGGAATTAAATTCCGAAAGAAATCTGATGTACAGAGAAGATGGAACACTTATGGGCGCAAGAACACAAATTAGTATTGATAGAGCAATTGAGATTGTCGAGAAAGGCGGGATTGACTGAATGGACAAGGACAACCTGACACCTGGCCGGAAGTACCTGCACCACCGCCGAACAGTAATTGACGGCATACACCGAGAGGCGGAACGGTGGTTGCGGTGTGAGCGGATCACCGATACCGGGGCGGTGTTCAGCCGTGATTATGAAGAGGAGATCACATTGACGGATCAGCAGATCAGGGAGGAGCTGAGGGAATGAGGGAACGCAATATCATATATCCCGGCATACGTAAGTATATGGATGACCACGGCATGAGTTTCAAAAAATTCAGCGACCTGACGGGCATACCGATTACTACGTTGGCTTACTCCATGTCAGGAGATAGAGGGACATCTAAGATCGTGATCGACGCCATCCTAAAGGCCACCGGGATGGCTTACGAGGAAGCATTTGGGGAGGAGAGGGGCAATGGATAATATTTTCAAGAATGCAGAAGGGTATCCGGACCGTGTGGCTGGAAGGGCTATCAAATCTGCCGACAAACCGCCGGAAACAGTATCCTGGCTTATAAAAACCTATAAAGAGTTGGCTCACCTTCTGGGCTATGAAATCGTTGGACGTATACCTTTGAGGGATAAAGACACAGGACGTGTTTGGAGGTGATACAGTTGGGAAAGAAACTTCGAGAAATGACATGGGATGATTATGGGATATCCAAACATCGCTACAAAGAATTATCTGCTTTCTGCCTTCAGTATGGAGAAAAAAAGAGCAAGATCAACCGGGGGATATCTGGGGTCAATTATGGCGGGCTGCCAAAAGGGACGCTAAAAGGCGATGGGTTGACACTTCAGGCGATCCGGAATGTGAGTTATATGAGTGACTGCCGGATAATCGAAGAAGCAGCAGTAAAAGCGAACAAGCTGATCGCGTCCTATATACTGAAATCCGTGACCAATGATATGAGCTACGAATACATCGAGTATGATGAGAGACTGGGGCGGATCCCTGTCGGGAAGACGGATTTTTATGCATACCGGAGGCTTTTCTATCACTATCTGGACATCCTGCAATGCGAAAAAAGACAAAAATAAAAAAGTGGGGACAAATGAGGGTTACTTTCGTGATAAAATGATACCATGGATTTAGAAAAAAGAAATCTCCCTTTCATGACATATAACATATCGAAGAAGCCTCTGGCGATTAAATCCCAGAGGTTTTCTTTATGCCTTACGATGGCTGTAAATAAGGCGGGCGCAAGGGTAATACAGCCTGTTATCCCACAAATGATCCTCCTATAATGATAAAATGAACCCTTGCGTCACTAAAAAGGCAGGTGAGCTACAGTGACAGAAAAACAGAAGATATTTGCAAATGAGTATCTGACAGACCTGAATGCCACTCGGGCTTACCGGGTGGCTTATCCATCTGTGAAAAAGAATGAAGTGGCTGCTGTAAATGGCAGTAAATTGCTAAGGAATACTAAGGTTCAGGAATATATTTCAAAACGGATGCAGGAACGTCAGCAGCGTACTGAAGTAACTCAGGACATGGTCATCAAAGAATTGGCGGCCATTGGATTTGCAAAAGTCACGGATTATGTGGAAATTGTAAATGGGACAGTTAGAGTAAAAAATACAGTAGATCTATCCGATAAACAGATCCGCGCGATTGCAGACATAAAGGACGGAAAATTTGGGGTCGAACTGAAACTGAACGATAAGGAGAAGGCCCTGGAGCTCCTTGGCCGGCATCTTGGAATGTGGAATGATAAGCTGGATATCAAAACACCGGCGATCGATGATTCCATAAAGGAAATGGAGGCATACTTTGAACAGCTCAAAGAAAGCGGTTCTGGACCTCCTGTGGAATGAACCATATAAAATCGGACACTGGGTAGGATTTAAGGACCTGACCACTTTACACAATGAGTGGTTGAGGTCTTTTCTTTATTCCGAAAAAGATCAGACGCTTCTTGCCCATCGTGGATCTTATAAGACCACAGATCTTTCACTGTTCCTGGCAATCCACACAGTGATCGACCCAAACGAAAATGTGATGTTCTTCCGGAAAACGGATGATGATGTGACTGAGGTTCTGGTTCAGACGCAGAAGATCCTGAAAGCGGGATGTATGCAGCAGATCGTCCGGACCCTGTATGGCACGGATTTGCAGTTCCTGAAAGAGAATAATTCGGAGATCCACACGAATCTCTGCACATCGACCAAAGGCGTGTCTCAGGTTGTTGGGCTTGGCATTGGGACAAGTATCACTGGAAAACATGCCGACATTGTCGTGACAGATGATATCGTCAACCTGAAGGACCGGATCAGTAAGGCGGAGCGGGAGAGGACAAAGACCCAGTACATGGAGCTGCAAAACATCAAGAACCGGGATGGTCGTTTTATCAATACCGGAACGCCGTGGCATAAAGAGGATGCCATCTCTATCATGCCAAATGTCCGTAAATATGACTGTTACTCCACCGGGCTGATCACGCGGGATAAGATAGAAGAACTCCGGCAGTCCATGTCAGACAGCCTATTTGCCGCCAACTACGAGTTGAAGCATATCGCGGATAAGGATGCCATGTTCCAGAACCCGAAGTTTACGAAAGATGCCCAGTTTATCTATGGCGGTATGGCTCATATTGATGCAGCATACGACGGCGAGGACGGTACGGCGTATACGATCATGAAGAAGCTGGCAGACGGACGGATCATTGGCTTTGGCAAGCGCTGGGATAAGCATGTGGACGATTGTCTGAGTGAAATTGGCGTCTACCACAAACGGTTCAGGGCCGGATCAATATCCTGCGAGAAAAACGCAGACAAAGGATATCTGGCGAAGGAACTCCGGCAACTTGGATATATGGTGGATCCGTATAGTGAGTCAATGAACAAGTTTCTGAAGATATCGACGCATCTTCGGAGCAACTGGAAAAATATCATCTGGCTGGAATATACGGATCCGGAATATATCAATGAGATCTTGGATTATTCTGAATTTGCGGGCCATGATGACAGTCCGGACAGCGCGGCCAGCCTGCTGCGGAAAATGGAAAACAGAGTTTATTACAACCCGGTGAAGGGAGGGATATAGTGTTTCGATTATCAAACGATGAAGAACTGGATATACAGACACTCAGTGAGTTTATAACAGAACATGGGGATTGGGTAGAAAAACGATACAGGCCATTGATGGACGCATACATGACAAGATATCCCATTTTTATGCTTCCGCCAAAGCCGGAATGGAAACCGGACAAGCGGATTGCTGTTAACTTTGCGAAGTATATTGTTGACACCATGAACGGTTTCTTTATCGGAATCCCGATCAAAATTGATTGTGATGACCCGTCTATCTCCGAGTATGTGGAGTTCCTGGATCAGTACAATGACCAGGATGACAACAATGCAGAACTGTCAAAGATGTGCTCAATCTACGGCAAGGGATATGAGATGTACTACGTGGATGACCTGGGGAATATCGGGATCACATACCTTTCCCCGGAGGAGTCGTTCATGATCTACGACGACTCTATTCTGCAGAGACCGCGTTACTTCTGCCGGATTTACGAGGACGCAGATGACACGGTGTATGTCAGCGTGTCTGACAGCCGGACCGTCCGCTATGCAAGCATGACCGGCGGCTTGCACTGGCTGACGGACGAAGAGAAGGTACACGGCTTTGACGGTGTCCCAGCGACAGAGTACCGTGAGAACGAGGAAGAGATCGGGATCTTCGAGCCGGTCCTGACGATGATCAACGAATACAACGAGGCGATCAGCGAAAAGGCCAATGATGTGGCCTACTTTGCAGACGCGTACCTGAAGATACTGGGAGCTTTGGTAGACGAAGAAAGCCTGGAACAGATCAGGCAAAACCGGATCATCAACTTCCCGGGGAACATGGACGGGAACCTGGATGTTGATTTCCTGCAGAAACCGGACGGGGACTCCTCGCAGGAGCACCTTCTCGATCGCCTACAGACACTCATCTTCCAGATCAGCATGGTTGCGAATATCTCGGACGAGAACTTCGGATCATCTTCCGGGATTGCGCTGAAGTATAAGCTCCAGGCAATGAGCAACTTGGCGCTGACCAAGCAGCGGAAGTTCGCATCTGGCATGAATCGGCGATACAAGTTGATCTTCAGCAACCCGGTATCCGGGATGAAGGAAGATGACTGGGTGAAACTGAACTACACATTCACTCAGAATATGCCAGCAAACTTGCTGGAAGAGTCCCAGATTGCCGGGAACCTGGCTGGAATCGTCAGCCAGCAGACCCAACTTTCTGTCCTGTCCTGTGTGGATAACGTGCAACAGGAAATCGAACAGATTCAGCAGGACGAGGAGGCTGGGATCACGGATGGTTTCCCGACAAATAGAACGGTAGAGGTGGAGGAAGATGTCTTACTGGACGAGACGACAGGAACAGCTGAAGAAGACGGTGGAGAAGGACGAAGCGAAGCTTAAGAAGCGGCTATCGTCCTTTTATGACGCTGAGTTCAAGCGGCTGGAGAAGGAAATCGCCGCATACTATCAGCAGTACGGAGAAGACAATGTCATATCTTACCGCAACATGCTCCAGAGCTTGTCGGACGAAGACCGGCGGCTTCTGATGGAGAGGATGGATGAGTTCGCGAAGAAGTATCCGCAGTATGCAAGCCTGATGCCGGTACGGGAATCTATCTATAGACTGGATCGTATGCAAGGGCTGCAATACTCGGTTTACATGGCGGAAGCTGAGATCGCAGGATACACCAATGATCAGATGAAAGAATATCTCACAAAACTCTCACAGCGTGGTGTAAACTACGGTATGGAGACATTGGGGTTTGGAAAGAATTTTTACTCCATCAATTCGGATGTGGTGAAACAGTTTGTTGATGTGCCGTGGTGCAACGGCGAGAACTTTTCAACCCGGATCTGGGGAGACACACAGAAGTTGGCGCAATACTTATCTACTGACATTGCGCAGGGATTCGCCCGTGGCGACAGCTACGACAAGCTGGTGCGGAATCTCCGGCAGCGGTTTGGCCGGGTGAACCGGAAGGACGCCTATCGGCTGGTATACACCGAAGGAACCTATGTCATGGCAGAGGCGACCATGCAGCCATTCAAGGACGACTTCGAGCAGTACAGGCTTTCTCCGGTACTGGACGGAAAAACTTGTCCGATATGCCGGGGATTGAGGGAGCAGGTGTTCCTCATTTCCGAGCGGCAACCGGGAGTCAACTTCCCGCCGATCCATCCTTGGTGTCGGTGCTCATGGGAGATTGTAGTAGACGACTGGGACGCTTGGATGGACGAATATGTGAGGAAACACGGAGGGAACCCGAACGCCGCGTCAGACGTTCAGAAACCGTCCGAAGTACGATGGAACAAGATTCAGCCAAAGAACAGACTTCCGTCTGCTGTCGGAGCTGTGAACACGGTTCTTACAGTACTTGGAGCGGCAGAACTGATTAAATACCTGTTGGGTGGTGACGATCAATGAGGAAGCTCATATTCTTCCACGCCTCTTGGTGCCCGCCTTGCCGGTTTTACGAAAACCAGTTCATATCTCCGCTTGAAGAGATGGTCGGGGCTGAACACATTGAGCGTGTGGACGCATGGAAAGAGCCGTGGAAGGCTGAAAAATATATGGTGGACAGACTACCTACGGTTGTCCTTTTGGATGGCGAAACGGCGCATATGATCCGAACAGGATCGATAGATATCGAAAAAGTTGCCGAATGGCTGAAAGGAGAGAGTGATAATGCTTAAAAAGAGGTATGTAATTATTACAAAATGTCCGGATGGAGGGCATATGCATTTTGAATTTGACGCAGACTCTCACGAAGTATCGTTGATGGACGGAAGAGTGATTGTAACAGAGGAAGATAAATGCGTATTTTACGCAAAGGAGGAAACGGTGTTGATAATGCACCAAGAACAGTATTGGTCTTTTCCGCAATTCGAAATTTATAAAAATGGGATTAAATTATGCTGAAAGGAGCGTGATCCAGGCAATCTCCCACGGCAGGGAAAGCCGAACAGTAAAGGAGTGATGCTATTTGATTGCAGTAAGCGTCCAATTGGACGGGATCACAATAGATGGTCATGCCGGATATGCAGAAGTCGGAAAAGATATCGTCTGCGCAGGAGTAACGGCATTGACCGAGAACCTCATAGTCTCGATCGAGAGTCTGACGGAAGACACAATTCAATACGAGGTATCGCCCGGCAGGGTTGATATACAATTCAAGAATCTGTCAGAAGATGGAAAACTTCTGGTAGATTCTTTCTTTTTGGGAATCTGTGGAATAGCGCAGGATTTCCCGGAACACGTAAAAATCATTTGACCGCAATGGCACGGACATGGGACGGGCTGGGGCAGAAAGGATGAAAAATGAGATAC
>ERZ1090861.227-NODE-227-length-36816-cov-14.338184_pt1 | contig 36816 bp, 26 predicted proteins | sample MGYA00478482_ERZ1090861 | MGnify/ENA primary metagenome ERZ1090861 (study PRJEB33644, sample SAMEA5815744) | chicken gut metagenome | biome: Chicken; feature: Gastrointestinal Tract; material: Caecum | place: Ireland | collected 2019-01-01 | study: A study of the... | reverse complement strand
GAACCAGCAGTCCGTTTAAAAGCTTGATCAGTGTGGTTTTTCCGCTGCCGTTTGGCCCCAGGAGACCAATGATCTTCCCGGGCATGAGAGAAAAGGAAATCTGATCCAGGGCAGTCTTGTTGCCATATCGCTTAGTAAGGTCTTTGCATTCTAAAATAGGGTTCATGACTGTTCCTCCTTTTCGATTTTTTCGATAAGCTGTATAGTAGCCTGTTTGGTAAAACCGATATATTCCATTTTCTTTAAAAATTCTTTTACCTGTTCTGAGGCAATGGCATTTTTTGTCTGTTCGATCATAGTTAAATCCTCCGTTATAAAGCGGCCGCTGGTCCGCTGACTGTAGAGAAGACCTGTTCGTTCAAGTTCGGACAAAGATTTCTGCATAGTGTTTGGATTTACTCCTGCCTCCTGAGCCAGTTCCCTTACAGAGGGAAGCTTGCTTCCGGGAAGATATGTGCCGGAAATAATATCCATAGTGATCCGTTCCATGATCTGAGGATAGATGGGACGGTTGGAGTCCAGATTCCAAGGCATATATGCAGCACCTCCTTTTCTTTTTTGGCTGCAAAGGATCTTCACAATATCATATCGTGTGAAGCATATAAGTTTATGGTTTCTTTGAGCAAATGTATTATTGTACTAATTGATTAATACAATAATACATAGGCGGATCGGATTTGTCAATAGAAACTTTATAAAAACTTTTCAGAGAATTAAAAATTCTCCGGGAAATAGCCGTTGCATTTCAAAAAATGTATGTTACAATATTGTTACACGGAGAATAATAAGGGTGATAATATGAATTTATATGAAGCGATTTTTCTCAGAAAATCTGTACGGAACTATGAAATGGAACCGGTGAGCGGGGAGATCCTCCAGGAGATGAGGGAGTTTTACGGAGAGATCGAAGGGCTGAATCCGGGGATCCATACAGAGATTTCTATTATAGATAATACCAGAGGAAAGAACAGGATGATGCATTTATTCGGAGTGAAAGCCCCTTATTATCTGGCTTTTTATTCCGAAGAGAAAGATCTGGCACAGATGAATGCCGGATATATTCTGGAACAGATTGCACTTTTTTTGTGTACCAAGGGATTAGGAACCTGCTTTCTCGGCGGGATAAAACCCAGAATGGGAAATATGCGCAGAGGCAATATGAAATTTGTGATTATGCTGGCGTTCGGAAAGAGTCGGGGGAGTTATACAAGGAAGGCGGTAGATGCCAAGCGCATGGATCTGAAGGACCTCTGTGTCTACAAAGAAGTGCCAAGACAGTGGATGAAACAGCTTCTGGAAGCGGCCAGACTGGCACCCTCCAGCATGAACAGCCAGCCCTGGCGGTTTGTGGTATATGATAACCGGATTCATGTGTTTGCAAAAAAACACAATATGAATCATCTGGGAAAATTTGAGGAGTTGAATTTCGGCATTATGTTTTCACATCTGATGGTAGTAGCGGAAGAGTTATGGCTGGATGTGGATCTGATACGTCTGGAAGACATTACCCATAAAAATTTTCCAAATAATCAATATATACTCAGTGCAATCCTGAGAACCTGAACAGAAAATTCAAATCCTGCAGAAAGCAAAGGGGCAGACCTGCTTTCTGTGGGTTTTTTTGTGCGATACGCCCGGCAAGCGACTGCCGTGCCCGCACGGGCAGGTATTTGCCAGGCAACGGACAGCGACAGGCTATGCCTGGAGCTGTCTGCAGTATCGCATTGGATAGGAGAGACTTTTCCCTATCCGATTTACCGTTCAGCTTCTTCAAAAGCTTTTTTGGCCTCCGTAAGAAGCATTGGGTCTGTCAGAAGTTCCAGGACGCAGGATGCAAGGATTTTTCCGGCAGTAAACATTCCCCTGTGGGCAAGAGATGATTTTCCCTGAGCGGTCACTGTCCAATGATGGAGGGGAGAGCCGTTGGCATAACAGCAGACCATAAAGGCAGAGCAGGGGAGGAGCTGGCTGACATTTCCCACATCTGTAGAAATCCCGGTTTTTCTGGTCGGAGAAAGATCAGGAATTTCATCAATGGGTACAGCGGTATCAGGGAGATTTCCAAAAGGAAGGAAAGCTTTGGCATATTCTTTCTCTGCCTGGCTGAAAGAAGGGGCATATGTCCTTAGATATTTCAGAACAAGGCTGTCCAATACAGGGTTGGGCAGGATGCTGTCATAAACGCAGGCTGTCTCTATATCTATGGTGGTTCCGGTCATCAGGGCGGCGCCTCTGGCGATATTATCCACTCTTTCTCTCAACCGTCTGGCTTCCCGGCTTTTTGGCGCTCTTACTGCATAGAAGACCTGCGCTCTCGCCGGGATGATGTTTGGCGCAGTTCCTCCTGCGTCTGTGTAAGCATAGTGGATCCTGGCTTCATCAATTATATGCTCCCGGAGATAGTTGACCCCGATGTTCATCAGCTCACAGGCATCCAGAGCGCTTCTGCCCAGATGAGGAGACTGGGAAGCGTGGGCGCTTGTGCCGTGAAAGGTATAATAGACCCGGTGATTGGCCAGGGCCTGGTTGAAGATGCCGGACTTATAGTGAGGGTGCCAGGAAAACGCAGCATCTACATTTTCAAAAAAACCTTCGTCGATCATAGCTGCCTTTCCGGCAGCGTTTTCTTCAGCTGGACAGCCAAAATACAGGATCGTACCGGGGAGTTGTTCTCTCTCCATGATGTCTTTCAGAAAGAAGGCGCCGGCCATGACTCCGCAGCCCAGAAGGTTGTGGCCGCAGCCATGGCCGGCAGAGGTCTTAAGGGGCGTGGGGGCGGGGATATCCGCCGCCTGTCCCATGCCGGGGAGGGCGTCATATTCTCCTAAAAGGCCGATCACAGGTTTTCCTTTTCCCCACCGGGCTGTAAAAGCAGTGGGAAGAAGTGCAGAAGGAAAAGATACGTCAAAACCATGGGCTTTGAAAATGGATTTCAGCAGGTCACAGGAACGGTATTCCTGAAAAGCCGGTTCTGCATACTCCCATAGGGTATCGGCGGCTGTGATGATGATATCCTGATACTTTTCAATAAGAAAATCATAATTGATATTTGAGATATCCATAGACAAACAGTTTCTCCTTTCATTTCGCAGGTCAAATTTAGAAATAAAATCTATGGACTATGATAACACATCCTGGAGAGAATGATAATAGCTGGAGATGAAGTCAAAAAAATCGCAGGTCCATCTGTCAAGTGACAAAGACGCTGCGATTTTTGATAATAAAAAAAGCGCGAGACGGGACTCGAACCCGCGGCCTCGACCTTGGCAAGGTCGCGCTCCACCAACTGAGCCACTCGCGCATTTTACCTGTGCTTTCGTAAGCACAGGTAATACTATACTATATCTGAAAAGTTTTGTCAACACTTTTTTTAAAAAAGTGCAGGGCTGATGTCACAGTTCAGCCTTCCGGCTGAACTGTAACAGGCGGATCAGATTTCATGTTCAAATTTCCAGATATTATCCATTTTACCGATCACGACCAGGATATCATCTCTGCGGATCCGGTATTCCGGAGAAATTTCGGTCTCTGTATTACCGTTGCTTTCAATGGCGATAATATTTAAACCGTATTTTCTGCGGATATCCAGCCGTTCCACACTGATCCCTGCGATACGGTCTGTAACAGGGATCTGCTGGATCTCAACCTCGTTGCTCAGAGAGATAAAGTCCAGGAAATTGTTGTTGGCAATCAGACGTTTCCCCAGGCGGAGAGCCATATCCCGCTCAGGATATACCACTTCGGCGCCGATTTTTTCCAGTACGGTTCCATGGTCGCTGCTGATAGCCTTGGCGATCACATGAGGGACTCCAAGACTCACTACGTTAAGGGTAGTAAGGATACTGATGTCAATTTTTTCACCGATACATACAATAACCGTGTCACAGTTCTGGATACCGATTTCCTGGAGAGCTTCCTTTGAAAGGTTGTCGGTGACAAAGGCATATTCTGTATAGTGGCGGAGTTCCCGCACTTTTTCTTCATTGCAGTCCACAACGATTACATCTTTTCCTGCTTCGGCCAGACTCATAGCAAGAGCTGAGCCAAAGCGGCCCAGACCGATCACACCAAAAGTTGAAGGTTTTGCATTTCTCATAGTTTTGTATCTCCTTTAACCAATTGTAATAGATTCTTCTACATACCGGGCGGAAGGCGCCGGACGGTCTACCCACATGGAAAACAGGGTAAATGCCCCAAGTCTTCCGATAAACATAACAAGTATAATGATAAATTTACTTAATGGGATCAGATTGGGAGTGATCCCTGTTGAAAGACCTACGGTGCCGAAGGCCGATACCACCTCAAACAGAATCTGGACAAAATCCAGGTCCGGTTCCAGAATACACAGCAGGAAGGTGGCAATACACACTACCAGAATGGACAGAAGAGAGATTACATAAGCTTTGCTGATTCTGTCTGCCGGTATGGAACGGTGGAACGATTCGAAGTTTTTCTTTGTCACCAGACTCCGTACAGATTGTACAAGAACAAAAAAAGTGCTGGTCTTGATACCGCCTCCGGTAGAACCCGGGGAGGCGCCGATAAACATCAGTATAATCAGGACAAAAAGTCCGGCATTGGTAAAGTTTCCTATAGAATAGGTGGAAAAACCTGCCGTTCTTGCAGAAACACTGTGAAAAAAGGCACCCAGCCAGGAAATATCTTCTGTTGCTTTCAAAAGCAGAGTTCCCACTGCCAGAAGGATAACCGTGGTAGTGATCACGACTTTTGAATGAAGAGTAAGCTTTTTAAAGGAACGGTTTTTCAGTATATCCAGTATTACCAGAAAGCCCAGACCGCCGAAAATGATGAGAAAGCAGGTGGTAAGGTTCAGAAGGATGTCCGACTGGTAGGGAATCATATTCTGAAGACCGCCGAAAATATCAAACCCGGAGTTATTAAAAGCGGCAATGGAGTGGAAAATACTGGTTCCGATAGCCCTTGGCAGAGGATAATCCTGAATGAAAACAAGAAAGCTCAGCACTGCTCCGGTAAGTTCAAAACACAAGGTCATGAAAAGCACAGATTTTACCAGGCGTATGATTCCTTTTACTCCGGTTACATTCAGCCCCTCCTGGGCAAGAAGACGCCCTTTTATCCCAATGTGCTTTCCAACTGCCAGGATCAGGCCTACACCTACGGAAGTGACGCCCAGGCCTCCGATCTGGATGAGAAAAGCCACCACGCCCTGGCCAAAAGGCGTAAAATGATCCGCAGTGTCAATGGCGATCAGTCCTGTGACACATACGGCGCTGGTAGAAGTAAACAAGGCATCAATAAAGCTGACTTTCGCATCCGGCCTTACGGAGACCGGGAGCAGCAACAGGAATGTACCAAACAGGATTGCTGCGGCAAAGCCAAGGGTGATCAACCGTCCTGCAGGCTGCCTTTTAAAAAAATTAATAAAACGGTTCATGAGATTTCTGCCGTTTGTTGCGGCAAGTAACTCCTCCTCTCTGCTTTTGCAGTATTTGTATGCCTGAAAGGCTGTCTTTTTTCAGAATCTTTCAGGATAGGACGATTATAGCAAAAGATATAAAAAACTCAAGACATAATCAGGAAAATTAACAAAGACTTTACTTTTCATTTTTGATAGATTCTGAAAAGCTTCAGAGGCATTAAAAAGAGGTGAAAAGCTCTTCACTTCGATAAAGTCTTTGCTTTCAGAATAAACTGTGCTATAATGAATTACAATAAAAACGGGGGCGGATATCAGCGCCGGAACTGCCCTTTGAGAATTTTGAAGGAAAAGGCGGGGAAGCCCGTTGAAAAGGAGGTTGCTTGCTATGAAAATGATTTTTGCGATCGTACGGAAGGAAGACGAAGGATTCGTCATTGAACGTTTGAATAAAGAGAAGATCAGTGTGACAAAGCTTTCCAGTACAGGAGGATTCCTGCGGAAAGGAAATGCAACTCTGATGATTGGTACGGAAGACGACAAGGTAGAGTTTGTCATTAATGTGATCAAGGAGGAGTGTTCCAGAAGACAGGAAGTTATGATCAATCCTTCTTATTCTTCCGGGTCCAAGGGTCCGGTGCTGGGATATACAGCCCCACCTGTAAGCGTTGAAGTAGGAGGTGCCACAGTTTTTGTGGTAAATGTAGAGCAGTTTTTGAAACTATAAAAGAAATATTGCTTCAGGTATAGAGATTTGCGAAAAGTACCTTGTGAAAATCCTCCCGAGATGATAAAATTATCTGACGGAATAATCTGTGGGACTGTGCCCGGCACAAGTCTTAATACCAAGGAAAACGGAGGATTTGCTATGAAGAAACTGAAAGTAGTAAAGGGTGCGAAATGTATGGCCTGCCTGGAATGCGTAAGGGCCTGTTCAACAAGCTTTTACAAGGAGTTTGATCCGGATAAATCCTGCATTCAGATCATAGATAAAAACGGCGATGCAAAGCCTATGGTCTGTGTACAGTGTGGAAAATGTGCGAAAGCCTGTCCGGAAGAAGCCATCACCCAGAACGCAAAGGGCGTGTATATGGTCAATAAGAAGAAATGTACAGGCTGCGGCAAATGCGTAGAAGCCTGTCCATTCGGCGTTATGGTCAAGGCTGAGGATTCACCGGTAAGCAGCAAATGTATTGCCTGCGGTATCTGCGCAAAAGCCTGTCCAGCCGACGTCCTGGAAGTTGTAGAAGCATAATTTTCAGAAAATACATAGGAGCATGCCGCCCTGATAAGGGAACGGCATGCTCCTGTTTTATATTATGAAAGCCCGGAAGGCCGGGCAGGTTCGCTGCAGCCGGACAGCCTGCATGCAGACAAGAAAGAGACAGAGGTGAAAAAGTAAAAGTATGGAAAAGCGTAAAGAATGGATCTGGTCCTGGTTTGATGGATTGAGGCTTTCCCTGCTGTATACGAAACCGGAAGGGGATATAAAAGGCGTTCTTCAGATCTCTCACGGAATGTGTGAGAATAAGGAACGATACCTGCCTTTTATGGAATATCTGGCAGAACGGGGATATGCCGCAGTGATCCACGACCACAGAGGGCATGGAAAAAGTGTAAAGAAAAAAGAAGACCTGGGATATTTTTACGGCGGCAGGGATAAGGGAATCGTGGAAGATCTTCATCAGGTAACCTGTTGGATCAAAGAGCAGTTCCCGGGAAAACCTGTTTATATGCTGGGACACAGTATGGGCTCTCTTGCGGCCAGGGTCTATCTGAAGGATTATGACAGAGAGCTGGAAAAGCTGATCCTCACAGGGCCGCCCAGCGCCAACCCGGCAGTGGATCCTGGTCTGTTTCTGACGGTGCTTCAGAAAAAGCTAAGAGGCGGACGGTTCCGGAGCAAGACGATCCAGGTTCTGGCCTTTGGCCCATATGCAGCCAGATTTCCCGGGGAGGGATCTGAGTCGGCCTGGATCTGTTCAGACAAAAAGGTGATCGAGGATTATGACCAGTCGGAGTATTGCGGCTTTGTTTTTACTGCCGATGCTTTTCAGGGGTTGTTTCGGCTTTTGAAGGACACATACAGTCCAAAAGGATGGAAGATGCAAAATCCCCGGCTTTCGGTACTGTTTCTGGGAGGAGAAGACGACCCCTGCATCGGAGGGGGAAGGAAGTTCGTAAAACAGCTTCAGTTTTTGAAAAGTGTGGGGTATCAGCATGTAACAGGAAAAATGTATCCGGGAATGCGCCATGAAATCCTGAATGAAGTGGAAAAAGAAAAGGTATATGCCAATATCCTGTCTTATCTGAATAAATGAGAATTCCAGAAAACAGGCTGTCCTATGAAACATATATCAGGGCGCTGCCCCATTCGCCATATTCTCGATTTTAATGAATGCCACAGCGCCTCGATGTTGATTAAGGGGCTGGTTCCGTAAAACTGTGGCAGAAAAGCTGAACCAGCACGATACCGATCAAGGCTCCCAGACTGTCGATCACCACGTCTGTTTTGGCAGGACTGCGGCCCGCTACAAAGGACTGATGGAATTCATCCGTGCAGGCAAAGGCCACGCAGAAAAGTCCGGCAAAGATAAAAAGCCAGAACCCTCTCAGACCATACACATACAGAGGGAAGGAGATGCATATGGCCAGGATACAGTATTCTGTCATATGGGCCAGCTTCCGCACCGGAAGCTCGATCTGACCGGCATAGTATTCTTTGTCTCCTTCTGAAAGATTCCTTTCCAGAACCTGGTCTGCCACAGAGACAATACCGTAGCTGATCTTATAGCTGAGGTTACCCGAATCCACGCCTGTCTGGCTGGAAAAAGTAAAGATCATATACATGACCAGCAGGGCAGGAAGAAAGGAAAAAGGCTTTAAAAGATAAATAATAAATTTCTTCATGATCTTCCTTTCTGATGCCGCACAGAAAGATTCTACAAAAAAACAGGTTCTTTTTGTGCAGTAATCAAAATGCAGATGAATAGATTTACTAAGAAAGAGTAACATTTTTTGTGAAAAATGTAAAGAATTCAAAAGAAGCCGGGAAAGAATTGACACAGGCTTCCCGGAGTCTTATACTGAGAGACAGAAAAAAGATAACGGCAGTGAAGAGAAGAGTACATTTACGGAAATGATACAGAGAGCTTCGGCAGGTGAAAGGAAGCACAGGGAAGTAAGTGGAAGATGGTCTCGGAGCCTCGCACCGACTGGAGCATATTCTCCACAGGCTGCGATGGGAGCGCCCATTACAGCGCCAGGGTATAAGGAAGATTCCCGTACCCGCAGAGGTCTTTGCTGTAAGGCAGAGATGAAATAAGGTGGTACCGCAAGGCTATGCCCTCGCCCTTATGTCTGAAAGTTTTCAGATATGAGGACGGGGGCTTTTTATTTAATAGGAAACTTCGTTCCCTATTAAATAAAAGCCCTCCGGGCAGGATGCACACGCCGCAATGAGGGATGTTACCGCTTTGCGGTATTGCGGCGGCGCACAAAGTGTTCAAGCCCCTGAAGATTGAGGGGAGGGGAATCTGAGGTGAGGTGGGCTTGCCCACTTTATTCTGGGATACGCCCGGCGGGGCTCTGCTGCCGAGAAGGAGGAAGAGAAATGGAGAAACAAGGAAAGAAAAAAACAGGAGAGGCCAAATGGTCCGGCAGTCTGGGATTTATTATGGCTGCGGCAGGATCTGCTGTAGGTATGGGAAATCTCTGGCGGTTTCCTATGCTGGTAGGAGAAAACGGAGGGGGAGCCTTCGTATTGATCTATCTGATCTGTATTGTTCTGGTGGGAATTCCCATGATCATCGCAGAAGTCACCATTGGCCGGGCAGGAGGAAAGGATGCCTTTGGAAGCTATAAGGCCCTGAATCCCAAATGGGGCGGCGTAGGTATCCTGGCAGTGATCACCAGCTTCATCGGCCTGTCTTATTATTCTGTTTTAGGGGGCTGGGTGATCCGTTATATCTTTTCATCAGCAACCAATGCTTCCAGAGACGGAGCGGCATTTTTCGCAGATTTTACTGCGGATACAGGCAGTCAGATCTTTTATTATGTGATCTTTATGATCCTGACCGTGTTTATTGTGGCAAGAGGAGTTCAGAAGGGAATTGAGAAGGCCTGCAAGGTAATGATGCCTCTTCTTCTGGTGTGTATTATTGCTGTGGCGATCCGTTCCTGTACGCTGCCTGGGGCAGGCGCGGGTATTGAATTTTTCCTGAAACCGGATTTTTCCAAGCTGACCCCGGGAGCCTTCCTGGGAGCCTTGGGACAGGTCTTCTTCTCCCTGTCTCTGGGTACGGGAGCCACCATTACTTACGGGGCTTATCTGGGAAAAGATCAGAAGATCACCAACAGCGCCTGCTGCATTGCCGGCTGCGATACCCTGGTGGCAATGCTGGCCGGTTTTGCCATACTGCCGGCAGTTTTTGCCTTCGGATTTGATCCGGAAAGCGGTCCCAGCCTTATGTTCCAGACGCTGCCTACAGTCTTTGGGGAGATGCCCGGAGGACAGCTTTTCGGTGTGATCTTCTTTATCCTGGTGCTGTTTGCAGCAGCCACCACCAGCATTGCTTTTCTGGAAGTGGTAGTATCCTTTGCAATGAATACCTTTAAGATTTCCAGGACAAAAGCTTCGGTGGTCTCCGGAATCCTGATCTCCATTGCAGGGATCCCCAGCGTTCTCAGCTTCGGATTGTGGAGCGACATCAAAATTGCGGGAAAAGGATTTTTTGATCTGGCGGATCATCTGGTTTCTAATGTGTCTCTGCCTATCGGCGCCATTCTGGCCTGTGTGTTTATCGGCTGGGTATGGAAGACTAAAAATGCAGTCAGAGAGATTACAAATGATGGAAAAAGTCCTTTTAAGCTGGCTCCTGTCTGGTCCGTACTGGTGAAATTTGTTCTTCCGGTGCTGATTGGTATTATATTTATTACCTCCAGCGGCATTCTGGATATCTTTGGATAAAAAGAAATGAAACCAAACCTGTTTTTCCCGGGATTTCTATGATATGATAGTAGGCAGAACGATCAAAACAGAAGACGAATACTGTTAGAGGAGGAGCAGACTATGAGTTTGGCAGACAAGCTTTTTATTGATATGTGCCGGGATATCCTGGAGAATGGCACGGATACAAAGGGAGAAAAGGTACGGCCTCACTGGGAGGATACCGGGGAAGCAGCCTACACCATTAAGCGGTTCGGGGTAGTGAACCGTTATGACCTGAGAAAGGAGTTCCCGGCGCTGACTCTGAGAAAGACCGGACTGAAAACCTGCATGGATGAGATCCTCTGGATCTATCAGAGAAAGTCCAACAATATCCATGACCTCAACGCCCATATCTGGGATGCCTGGGCAGATGAGAACGGATCTATCGGAACCTGTTACGGGGACGTGGTCAGAAGAAAATTCCTTTATAAAGGAGAAGAAGTAGATCAGATGGATTATGTACTCCAGCAGCTAAAAGAAAATCCTTACAGCAGACGGATCATGACGAATCTGTATCAGTTTGAGTATCTCCACGGCGGGGCTCTGGATCCCTGCTGTTACAGCATGACTTACAATGTGACAAAGGACCAAGACCAGGAGAGGCTGGTGCTTAACGCAGTGCTGAACCAGCGTTCCCAGGATGTGCTGGCAGCCAATAACTGGAATGTATGCCAGTACGCCATCCTGCTGATGATGGTAGCTCAGGTAAATGACATGATCCCGGGAGAACTGGTCCATGTGATCGCAGATGCTCATATTTACGACCGCCATGTGCCGGTGATCAAAGAGCTGATCAGCCGGGAAACTTATCCGGCACCGAAGGTTTCCCTGAATCCGGAGATTACAGACTTCTATGACTTTACCACAGATGATCTTATCGTAGAAAATTATCAGGCAGGGCCCCAGGTCAAAAATATACCTGTTGCTGTGTAAAAAGGTATTTTGAGGAAAAGGGCGGATATATCTATATCCGTATGTCAGATAAGCAGCATATTGGAAGAGAAAAGAGGAGAAATAAGATATGAATCTGATCGTAGCCGTAGATTCCAATTGGGGAATCGGAAAAGATAATAAACTGCTGGTAAGTATTCCTGCAGATATGAAATTTTTCAGGACTACAACTTCCGGTAAGGTAGTGATTATGGGAAGAAAGACTTTGGAGAGCTTTCCAAACGGCCTGCCCCTGAAAAACCGGATCAATATTGTCATAACGGGGAATAAGGATTATAAAGTGAAAGGTGCAGTGGTAGTACACAGCATAGAGGAGGCCCTCCGGGAAGCAGGGAAATATCCTTCAGAGGATGTATATGTCATCGGAGGTGACAGCATTTACCGCCAGATGCTTCCCTACTGCACCAAGGCTCATGTGACCAAGATCGACTTTGCCTATCAGGCAGACACCTTCTTTCCCGATCTGGACCAGATGGAAGAGTGGAAAGTTACAGAAGAAAGCGAGGAGCAGACCTACTTTGACCTGGAGTATACTTTTGTGACTTATGAGAGAAAACCGGAATAATGATATAAAATATAGCAGAAGAATCCCCAGCAGGGAGCTGCCGCAAAACCAAATGCGGCAGCTCTTTTTTTGTGCGATACGCCCGGCAAGCGGCTGCCGTGCTTGCACGAGCAGACATTTGCAGGGCAACGGACAGCGAAGGGCTCTGCCGTGAGCTGGCAGCGATACGCCCGGCAAGCGACTGCCGTGCCTGCACGAGCAGGTCTTCGCTCCGCTGCGGTCCGTGCTAAACGCGTGCCACTGGCACGCAGCACCATTTGCCGGGCAACGGACAGCGACAGGCTTTGCCTGGAGCTGCCCGCAGTATCGCTGCGGATAGGGAAGGACTCTTTCCTATTAAGCAAAACCTTCCGCAGGATACGCACTGGTGGAAAGTGGAATGGTATCGTTTATACAGTAATGACAGAGTGGAAAAATGTTGCGTATATTTCAGATTGAAAATGTTATTTTATACACAAGACACTTAAAAATCTGACGAGATGTTTCAGAAAGGAGGAAATTTGGAATGGAAGGTATCATTATGGCGAAGATGCTGGCCGAAACAGCAGGGGAAAAGGTGATAGAAGGGGCAAGAGGAGCCAGGCTGCTGGAAAGGGCCGCATCGGAAGGGGCTTCCATAGAAACTGCAGCTCCGGCAGCATTGCTTGGCGCAAGAGTTCTGGACAATCCCGGCCCGGAGGACTTTGACACAGAGAACCTTGAGGGGGAAGGGCCCAGACTGGAACAGCACCATATAGAGCCGGAATCGCCAAGGCGCTTTGAGGAGCGTGGATTATCAGCAGAAAAAGACGTGAAAAAAGATATGGAAAGGGAAATCAGGTATTCCATGGAGGAGTTTCTGACCGAAAGCCGGGAGGCCTATCTCCAGGCGGAGAGAAATCCTTCCAAAATGCCGGCAGATGCGGCCAGACGTCTGGCGGAAAAAAGTGACAGGTACAATGAGGAAAGATGGGCGGCAGCAGGCGTGGAGGAGAGAGTGCAGATACTCAGGGAAATGTACCGGGATATGGCAGAGGAAGCCTGTATTCCCAGTGAAGTGATTGATAAGACGCAGATTATGCCGGAGAAACTGGGAAGCACGACAAATGCAGCCACTCCGCTGTTTATCGGATATGATGCAGGGACAGACCGCTTTTCTCATATCGCAGCGCCTAAAATAGGGTTTAATCTGGATAAGCTGAGCAGTTCTGGATATACGCTGGAGCAGGCGGCAGAAACGCTTTACCACGAGACCGTACATATTATGCAGATGCAGTGTCTGACAGAATCCGGGAATACATTCTCTTACATGGAACAGAAGCTGGAGTGGGCAGATGATATTAAAGAGCGGCTGTCGGGAATGAATCCGGAAGATTTTATGGCTTATCTTCAGGAGCCTATGGAGACTTACGCCCATCAGCAAGGGGCTGTTTTCAGCAAAATGTATACGGCGGCCAGAGCTGAGAAAGGGGAGATCCCGGGACTGCTCCGGGAGGAAGAGGCAATTGCCTACCAGGCCGGAGGGGCAGCTTTTGAAAGTTCCGACTATTACACCACCAGAGCCATACGGGAGTATGGGAAGGGCCGGAGCTATTCCGCAAAAAAGGAACTGGATAATGCCTACAAAAACGGAGAAAAGGTGCCCTCGAATATAGCAAAGATGATCTACTGAGTATGAAAAAACAGGTTATAGAAAGGAAATAAAAGATGAATTTGCATGATTATAAAGCTTCGGTGGAACAGGCGGACAGGGAGCTGAGAAAGACCCTGGGGCAGGAGCTTGAGGAGATTTTTCGACAGATTAAGACGACGGTAGAAATAGGAGAGGCGGACAGAGCGGGAGAAAATTTCGGGATGACCGAGCAGCAGGAGGTAGTCCGGTATTTGTGGGAATTTACTTCCAATGTTCAGAAGACTTACAAAAATGCATTTTGCGCCGGAGGCCTGCCGGAAGGAAGCACAGACCTCCAGTGGATGATGGTGTATGCAAGACTAAAGCATACAACGCCGGAGTATAAGGCGCTGACCAAAGAGGAAATGGACAGGATCCAGGAAATGATTGCCGAGAAGAAAAATAAGGAAAGCAACCTGATAGAGGTGGAGAAAGACGAAGAGATTGTTCCTTATCTGGCAGCTTCTCTTGCCGGAGCAGTGCTGGGAGGCGCTCTGGGGGGCATGATAGGAGGGCAGCCTTTTTCTCTGCCTGGCATGGCCGCCGGGGGAGTCGTAGGTGCGATTACAGGATATCATGTGTATAGAATAAGCCTGCGGGTGATCTCGGAAAAAGCAGAAGGGCAAAAGAAGAAAGTAGAGGTGACTCTGGAAGAATATGAAATCCTGACAGAGGAACTTAAGGATATCTGTGGGAAAGAGGAAGCAAGGGTAAGAGAAAAACTGGAGGAATGGCTGGATGAAGTGAAAACAGCAGCCTTAGACCAGGAACCGGTGATCTGAGAGGAAAAGAGATGTTCATATTTTATGATAAAGATGAAATGAGCGCTGCACAGGCGGCAGAACATACAGGTTTTGTCAAAGGCCAGTATCTGGCTGTAGACTGGGAGAGGCCGGTGCACACAGGGGCTGAGATCCCCTGGGCTGTCCTGATGTCTTCCAGAAGCTTCCACGGAGGACCGAAAAAATACCAGGTGGAATTTATGGAAAAAAGCCGGGATATCAGGCACTGGATCATAGTGATCTTAGATGTTCCTCCTGTATTCGGTCCCATAGTGGCCAAGTGGAAGCAGATTAACGGAAGAGTTTCCGCAGACATTCTTCCGGAAACGAAAAACGGCCCTTCTGTGAAAAAAAGGCTGGATGCTCTTTTAAAGAAAGATCGGAAGAAATGTCTGGTAATCTACAAGAGCAGAAAGGAAGGGGCAGAGCAGTTGACCAGGCTTCTCGGAAGCCGGATAAAGGACTGGACCTTTGAAGCAGTGCCGGGGGAAAGCCTGCCGGAAAAAGCCGGGGAGGCAGGAAGATATCTCCTGCTGGGAAGAGAGGAAAGAGACTTTTGGCTGCCTCCGGTAAAGACAGACAGTCTGTGGGGGATTTTATTATTTTTAGACTGTGAAAAAGATCAGATCTACAAATTTTATCACGGGGATCAGATCCTGAAAAGGGCAGTTATAAATATGAAAGAGGCAGGCTGGGAGATATCCAGAGACTTCCGGAGATTTGTGGTCAGCAGTATTTTCTTTGAAGAAATACGCAGCCGCCGAGAACAGCAGAAAAGGGAAAAGGAGAAGGAAAGATTTGTTATGTGGGACAGGTACGGACTTCCCCTTTCCAGAAAAATGTATACGGAAGAACGAATGGAGCAGTTCCTGGAACAGTTTCAGGCAATAGAAAAAATAGAGGGCTGGCTGGAAAGAAGAACGGTCTGAAAAATACATAAACTAGACAATGCAAGGAGAACCATTATGAAAGAAAACAAAAGGGAAAGCCTGGCGGAAAAGGCGGAAAATCTGAGAACAGCGGCGCTGAATCTCTACGAAGATGTGAGAAAAAGGGAAAAAGATGTAGAGGTTTTAGGAAAAGAGTGGATGGAACTGGCCAGGGGGAGAGCTGAGAAACTGAAAAACTTCCGGTATAATATCGGAGTGGTAGGGGTCCAGAGTTCAGGAAAAACTACCCTGCTGAATACCCTTCTGGGGTATCCTCTGATGCCCAGCGCAGCAGTGGTAACCACCTGTTCTGTAACCTATATCCGGTATGGAGAAAAGCTGGCGGTGAAGGCGGAAGACGCTTATGGGAAAATCTACAATATGCATCTGGAAAAAATGTCCAGAGCTTTGTTTGAGGACCTGAAGAGATATACCTGTAAATGCCATAAGAAATATTCCCTGGATCACCTGATCTATTTTACCGATGCAGATATGAGCCCGGATGAGGAAGGAAATCCCTGCACTCTGGCTGCAGAAGAACTGAGCCTGGAGTATGGAAATCTCATGCACAGGGCGGTTCTTGTTCTGGTGCTGCTTTCTCTCTATGTGGACCAGAATCAAAACCCGGAGCTGCTGGACGATACGGTTAAAGAGATCATTGGGGAAAGAAAACTGCTCCTGGAAAAGATAGGGATTCCCAGGGCGGTGAAAGAATACAAGGTGATCCTGGAGTGGAACAATCCGGTTTTGAAAAACGGTCTGGAGATCACAGACCTGCCGGGACTGGGAGCGGATGTAGCAGCCTCCTCCGGATATAAATCCCATGAAAGTATTACACTGGAAGAGCTGAATAAGACAGACTCCACCCTGCTGATCCTGGAACCGGAAATGAAAAAGGAGCATATCGATCCCCTGAATCCCATCCTGACCTCTTATGAGATGAAAAAAATAAAAAATCTGGAAGAGCGGCTGATTCCTGTGGTGAATAAGATCGACCTTTGCGGGTTTAAAAATGCTTATATGAATAAGCTGAACCAGGTCTATAAGAAGTATCAGTTAGAGATTGAAAAGACATATGGAATTGCGGCCCTGCTGGCAGAACAGAAGATTTTTGAAAAGAATCCGGAAATCCCCCTGTCCCGCTCGGCTTTTGCAAGGAGAAATCTGGAAGGGGTAAAGGAACTGCTGGAAATGACAGGGGCCTCCCAGGAAGAATATATAAAAAAGATGCTGGATAAGAATATGGGATATTCCAGATTTGAGGAATTCGCCGCCTATATCCTGGACTATCTGCCAAAGGCGGAAATCATGGAAGCTCTTCAGCTTTTGATCTATCTGTATCAGGCAGTAAAAACTGCCGTGATGATGAGAAACTCCAGGTTCCGTATCCTTTCGCAGTTTTACAGAGGCGGAGCCAGCGCAGGGGTGGAGCTTGTTAAAAAACTGGATAACGATACGAAAGCGGAGATTGCAAAACTGAGTGCAACCCAGGCAAAACTGATGAAGGAATGGAGAGACGCCTTAGAAATCCGAATGTACAAAACACTTCTTCCGGAGGTGCAAAAAACCTTTGAGGAGGATATCTGTAAAGAGTTCGGCACCATGAAAGACAGAATCATGGAAAAAAGAAAAGCGCTGCATGCGAATTTTATCGGGGACATTGTCTTAAGCAGAAACAATGGCGCCAATCCAGATACCAGAAATTATCCGGTCTGGACCGGTATGCTGGATACCCTGGAAAAGGAGAAATATCAGAAAACTTTTGACAGCTTATCTGACAGAGTGAAAGCGATCTTTGATGATATGGTGGACAGGATGGAGAAGATTGACGATGCTTTTACAACAGGATTTAAAGCTTCTGCCGAAGAGTTTATCTATTTCTGTAAGGAACGGCGGGTGAAATATTATAAGGAGGCTTTACAGGGGATTCTTTATGCTGCCGCCAGGGAAGAACTGTCTGACAGCCAGAACCGAAGAATTGCCGGAGAGACAGCTGAATATCTGAGAGAAAATGAGCCGAAGAGCAACGCACCGAAGATCCTTACACCGGAAGCAGCAGAAATACTGGCAAAGATTGAAACAGAAGCTGTGCTTACAAAGGAAGAGCGGGCCATAGCTGAAAAAGAGGCGGAAAAACTCTTTGGAACTAAAGAAATGGAAGAAAAGCAGAAACAGATGACGTCTGCAGAAGCGCTGAATGTAATTTCAGCGTTTCTTGATGAATTTTCAAAAGTATACCAGGATACAGCAAATAGTATTGACACCTATATCCGGCAGAATATACAAAAGTGTCAAGACAGAAAAAATGATGCGGCGAATGATGTAGTGGCTGCACAGTTGATTCTGCAGAAAAAATATTATGTTAAAAATGAAAAGGTTCTCACCGATATGAAAACACAGGGAGTGATCATGACCGGTACTACCATGATTTCAGCAAGCAATGTGGATAATATCCTTCAGAAAGGCTTAAAACTGGAAGACAAAGATCTAAAGGAAGGAAAGGCGGAAATAAAGAAGATTTATGATAAGATCAGCCAAGCTTTCCTATGGATTTCAAGTACAAAAATTCAGGAGCTGAGTAATATAGTGGCTAATCTGACTGATCGTATAGGAGCGATCTGCCAGTACGGCTCCCGGGGATTTTCTCAGAATCTGACGGAACTGAACAAGGATATGGAGAAGGAAAAGGAAGGAATCCGGAGCCTGAATCCGGAAGGCAGATACTATAAAGAAGTCCGGGAAGTCCTTCAGACTTTTGAAAAGGAAGACATTGCCTGGAAGCTGAGAAAGGAACTGGAACAATGCCACAAAGAACTGCTCCGGGAAATAGAGGCTGTTTCTTAGAACGCAGGGAAAGGAAGAGGGTATGAAATACAGGGAAGAACTCCGAAATAAGGAGAGGACCACGTCCTATCTGAAAGAAACCCAAAAGCTGGTAACGGCAAGAAATGATAACGATGTGGAATATAAGGCAAGGCTGGTTTCTGACGATCTTTCACAGATTGAGGAGCTGGTTTTTGAGGAGGGGGTGCTAAGGGGGAAACCAAACGGCCTTCCGGATCTACAGGAGACGGAAAATTTGTGGAAGAAAGAAGCGGACATGGAAGTTTTTACCGGAGAACTCCAGGCCGGGAAACTGCTGTATCTGGGGATTCCCCTGACTGAGGGTAAAGAGAAAAATCTTCAGCAGGAGACGGCAGCCCTGCTGCTGTCCCTGAACAGCCCTTTGGAGATTTCCATGGAGAAGAATTACAGAGGGGAACTGTTCTGGAGCATTGCAGCACAGAAAGGCACCCTTCCAAGTATTGAGGACGGGCTCAGGAGTTTATACGGACAGGTGAAGCTGGAGCCTATATCCGGACAGCAGGAGCAGTTTCCCTATAAAAGCAGGGCTTTTCTCCAGAGAAACCTTTGTAAAGAGGAAAACGGAAGAAAGGAAATAGAGACGGACCCTGTATTCAACTGGCCGTCTGCCGTTGCAGGGGCTATGCTGTCCGGGCCTTTCCGGGTAAAAATAAGGATCCGAAAAGGGGAGAAATCCTGGACTGCAAGGCAGATGAAAGAGACGGTAAGACAGTATAATCAGTATGGGGACTATCTTTCTCTCTCTGTTCAGGGCTCTGCCAACGGAAGCATTTCTGTATCGAAAAAAGCGGATTTTAAGGAGGGGATGTCCACCAGTATCGGAGGAGGGGACAATAAGCCTTCCCTGGGACATGGCATATCTGCCTCTGTGTCCCTGTCCAAAAAACAGCTTTGGGCAGAACTTTTTTCCGACGATTTAAAGGCTTACGGGGAAAGACTTTTGGAAGCTGCAAGACAGGGAGCCTTTGTGGTATCTGCGGAGATAGAGGCGGACAGGGAAGAAGACTGGAAAACCCTGGAAGGGATCCTGTCCCTGGCTCTTGCCAGAACTTCTTTTTCCGTGTCCTGGAGAGAAAGGGCAGATACAGGAGAGCGGGAGGAGACCGGCTGTCTGCTGCTTCCCTGGGAGGCTGTCTATTTTGCACAGGTACCGGAGGAAAATTTCCCCGGATTTGAGAGAAAAAAGAATCCTCAGATGGCCCTGAACTCTTCCTTCATAAAAGAGGGAGAGAAAGGGGTCTTCCTGGGACATATTATGTATCATACCAAAAAGACCGGGAAAGAATTTTCCCTTCCGGTATCCGCTTTTAACCGTCATGCTTTTATATGCGGTATGACGGGAGCAGGGAAATCCAATACAATCTTTCATCTCCTTCGGAGACTGGACCTGCCTTTTATGGTAATCGAGCCGGTGAAGAGTGAATACTATCAGTTAAAAAATACATATGAAGATATGAAGGTTTATACCATGTCTGTGCCGGATCCGGACGTACTCCAGATCAATCCCTTCTGGTTTCCACCCGGAGCCAGTCTGCAGTATCACATTGACAGCCTGAAAACCATTATTTCTTCTGCCTTTGCCCTCTATGCGGCCATGCCCAATATCCTGGAACAGTGCCTGTACCGTTCCTATGTGAAATGCGGCTGGAATATATCCAGCGGGAAAAATGTGTACCAGGATTTGATACCGGAGGAATTTCTATATCCCACCTTTGGCATTCTCTGCCAGGAGGTGGAGCGGTATCTGGAGGAGAGCGACTACGAAGGAGAAAGCCTCAGCACCTATAAAGGGGCACTTCTTACCAGGCTTCAGTCCTTTACTACAGGAACAAAAGGCATTCTTTTTAACAATCATCATCACCCGGACTACGGGGACTGGTACAAAAGACATGTGACTATCGAACTGGAGGAACTGGCAGATGATGGAGATAAATGTATTTTAATGGGGATCATTATGACCCAGTATTTTCAGTTTGTGAAGCTGGAAAGAGGAAAATATGCAGAAGAAGGCTTACGGCATCTGCTCATTATTGAAGAAGCCCATCGTCTGTTCAAAAATGTCCAGGGGATCTCTGATACGGAATCGGTATCCAGCGTGGAACAGATGGTGGATACGCTGAGCAATATGATGGCGGAGATCCGGGCATACGGAGAGGGATTGTTCATTGTGGATCAGAGCCCGGCCAAGATAGCCGAAGATGTGATCAGAAATTCCAATATTAAGATTGTACACCGGATGGATAATAAAAAGGATATGGAAATGGTAGAGTCGGCTTTGCGGCTTCAGGACAATCTGGATTTTATTGCAGAACTGGCCCAGGGAGAGACTCTTGTCAGAGGAGAAGGCATGCATCAGGCAGCCAGGGTCTATGTTCCCAAGGAAAAGGGACGGCAGGAGGAATTCTCTGTGGTTCACAGAAAAGAGGAAGAAAACTACCCTTTGATCTTTTCGGCTATGGCAGATTATATTTTAATGAATTCGGAGTTTACAGCCGCCTTCGATCATTTGCTGGGCTGTTTTCTGAACAGCCTGCTGTATGATTCCATCTACGAGAAAGCAAATTCTATACTGGGATTTTTTATGGATGAGACCTTCCGCCTTGTCTGCGCCTACGGAAACGGGATGGAATATTATGGGGACAAACCGGATTTTCTCCTGTATCTTAGCAAGAAGGAGATGCAGAAAAAACTTCAGAAAAAATATCCTCTCCACAATCTTCTGAATACGTATATTTTAATGATGGCAGGCCGGTGCATAGAACTTTATCTGGAAAACGGGAATCTGACGGCAGATGAGATCCGGATCCTGGCAGATTTCAGAGAAAATACGATTTTCAGCCATATGGAGGATATGTACCGGAATTCCCGGAACCGGATTTATGAACGGATCTTTCAGGTATCGGGAGGAATTTCCATTTACTGCGGCCTGATCCTGGATATTGCAGCCGGAATCGAAGAAGACTGCGGAGATTTTATGGAAAAGGGACGGTATGAAGATCAATGGAAGGCGGGGCTGATCAGGCGGTATGTCAGCATGGAATTCCTTCTTCCGGTAAATCCAGAGGTGTGGGATACGCTTACCAGGAGAATCTGCAAATTATTAAAGGTACCATATCAGAAGAACAGGACAGAGGCAAAATGAAAGAAAGGCTATACAGGGAAGAGGGAAAAGAGCAGGAAGGCACAGGCCGGAAATCAAAACTGGAGGAGGCTGTACTGGAACTGTACAGGCAGATAGAAACCAGGACAAAGGAGCTCAGGCCATATGGAGGAGTCTGGCTTGGCGAAGCAGAGAAAAACAGGGAAAAACTGGAAAATTTCCGCTATGTGATAGGGATAGAAGGGGTTCAGGCTTCCGGCAAGAGTACTTTGCTCAATGGGCTTCTGGCCTATCCTTTGCTGCCCTGTTCTCCGGGAATCTCCACCAATATCCCTACACGGATAAGGTATGGAGAAAAAGAAAGAATTATCATCACTACCTCCAGAGGAAGAAGCATTGAGCCGGGGATCCGGACAATGAAGAAAGATTTTTTTGAGGAACTTCTCCAATATATATGCGAGGCATATGAACTTTTCGGGCTGGAACATCTGACTTATTTTACAGATAAACCATTATGGAACCAGTATGGAGAGGGGAAAGGAACTTTAGGCCCCGGTGATCTGGATTTTCATATCTCCAGACCGAAACATAAAACCGTAATGCTTTTAATTTTATTTCTGTTTTATACGGACCAAAAGGAAAATGAAGAAATCCTTCCGGATGAGATCCGGCAGATCATAAGAAAAGGGAAAAGGCTGTTGAAGAAGACCGGATTAGGGGAGGGGGAGGAACCGGTTTCGGTACTTCTGGAATGGAAAAGCCCGATTTTGAAAACCGGCCTGGAATTTATAGATATTCCCGGTTTCGGAGCCTGGACAAGCCATGAAAATGAGGAAAGCCTGCATGATAAAGCAGCCATGCAGGAGCTGAAAAATGCAGATGCAGTAATACTGACAGCAGAACCGTCTTTAAGAAAAGCCGATATCAAATATATGGCCCTTGTTCAGACAGAACTGAATCCCCCGAAAGCCAGGATATGGAAAAAACCTTTTATTCCTGTGATCAATAAGTCGGATGTGGTTGGAGATCAGACCGCCCCTTCTGTGGATAAACTGCGTCAAGCCTGTAAAAAACAAGGGATCGAGCTGGAAAGAGGGCTGGGAACTTCCGGCCTTTACGGGGAAAAGCGTATTTTCGATGAAAATCCGGATATCCCCCTTACCCGTTCCTTTTTTGCACAACAGCATTTGGATTCTGTCAAAGAGCTGCTGGAAGGAGCTGAGATAGAAAAATATATAAGAAGCAGGATGGACAGCCAGTTGGAAAAATCCGGTATCCGGGAATTGCTGGAGTACATTCAGGAATGTATGTCCCAGGCAAAAAACGCCCTGGCAGCGGAGCTGCTGCTTTGCCTTTATGAGCAGGAGAAGGAGAATGCAGTGAGAACAGGGCTGCTTCTGGAAGAGCAGCACAAGAGTCTCAGAGGTATCTGCACAGAACAGAAAATGCTGCAGGTAATGAAAGGAACCATAGAGTCCTGGAAAGTCCGGATTAATAAATGTTTCTATTACAAAAATAAGGAAGAACAGGAACTGTACGGGATTCTCCTAAAAGCAGAAACCCTTTTTCAAAAAAAGGCAGACCAAAGCAGAGAGCTTGTCCGGAATGGAGAGATGACCTGGGATAACTTTGAAAATATAGCATTTGTCAGGGAAAAAGGGATCACAGGTGTACAGGCGGTAAAGAAAGAATTTCAAAAATTATCGGTCTCTTTAGAGGAAAAGGAAAAGCTGGCAGGCGGGCTTATGGACAGCCTGGAGGTATTATTAAAGAGAAGGATAGAAAGAGCAAAGGAAGAAGAAGAGAAAAGCAGAGACAGAATTGAGGAGAGAGAAGGGGAACTGGAGGCTTTAAGACCTGTGGGAGGCTGCTGGGAGGAAATAAAAGAGGAACTGAAAAAAATGGCAGAAGATCCCCGGCGGGAAAAACTCCTGTCTGAACTGAAGAAAAAGAATAAAGAATTAGAGCAGCTTCTTCCGGGAAGGCAGGAACAGCTCAGGATCCTTGCCAGACAGTGTGAAATGGGAGACGAACAGGCTATGCTGCAGATGTATTTTTATTTCAGAGACAGCGAACCGGAGAAATTTTTCAGACAGGCAGCAGCCATGTGGCTGATACAGGCAGGAATCTATGGAAGTTCTCAGGCCCAGAAAATCCTGGAAAGGCGCCCGGAATATTATGAAGAAAGTTATTTCCCGGCAGATCCTGCGCAAAAAAAGCTGCTCTATACCGGGAGATATACAGGAAAAGAACTGAAAAGCCTGGGGCTTTTGAACTTTAAAGAAAATACAGAATACCGTTTAGAGGCAATGGAAAATAAGGGATATGTTATTGCCTTCTCCTATGCAGGCTGTGAAGAAAGGGATGAGGACGGCTATGGCATGGAAGAATGTTATAATTTTCAGGTCTTTGATGAATTTTTTCATGAGTTGTGGAAGGTAGATGGGTATTCTTACAGAGAGTTTGAAAATTGCCGGGAATCCTTCCACCGGGAATGCCAAAGTAAACTGGCCCGGCAAAAAGAGAAGAGGGCCATATACCGGAGAAAACTGAGAGAAAGAGGATCGTGTCAGTAGACCAGAACAGGAAGGAAGAAAGATATGGAGCTGGCAATTTCACTGAAAAGGAAGGGATATGCAGCAGGAGAATACCGATTTAAAGGGAAAGGGTGTATAGCCGCTGCTTTTTTCTGGGCGAAAGCCGGAAAGAGATTGGAAGGCTGGGAAGCCTTCGGGTATATTCCCGTACAGGCCAATGGAAAAGGAATCCTTCGGATGACCGGCGAGAGAGGGATCCCCAGAGAGGCAGATCAGATCTGTATACGGAGCATCCGGCCGGATTTTTCTAAAACTGAAGAAAAATTTTTTCCTATACCGGAAGCGTTCAGGCCAGGGAAGATCCAGGGGACAGACATAATGGAAAAAGAAAAAATCAGATTTTTGGTTATAAGCGACCTGCATTTGACCTTAAGAAGAACGGGATTCATAGAAAATTTGTGGAAGCGTTTGAAGAGCCGGCACTTTGATGGGATACTGGCGGCAGGCGACTGGGTAAACGACGGAATACCGGAACAGTTTGAGGCATTAAAGGCCGGGATAAAAGGGTGTCTGGAAGGAGTATTTATCACAGGGACAGCCGGAAATCATGATTATCCGGAAAAACCGATCCCATATGCAGGCAGTGAAATCAGCGGTTACCCTATGTTTCAGGACTGGCTGGGACTGAGGGCAGGAGACCTGGGAGTGGAATGGGAGACAGATCCCAGCGGAATATACAGGACCCGGATCAAAAATCTGGAGATCATAGGGGTAAATGGAGCTGCGCATTGGAGAAGACTTACTTTGGGAGAAGAACAGCTTCACGCCCTGGAAAGACTGCTGGAAGAAGGCGGGGAGAGCCGGCGGCGTCTTATTATATGTCATGGCCCTCTGGCTGCATTTACTCCCCGGAACAGGAACGGGAAAGGAAAAATATACCTGGACAGAGACCGGGAGTTGTGCCGGATTCTGGAAAACCATAAGAATATTATCTTTCTTTCCGGTCATACGCATTTTTCTCCCAATATGCCGGAGGGATCTGTAAGAAGAAGCGCTCAGGGAAATATTTATCTGGACGCAGGAAGTATCTGTACAATGGAGGTAAAAGGAAGGGAAGAACTGATACCCGGATCATGGACAGAAGGTGTATATTTTGAACTGAAGATGGGTGAGGATGAGATAGAGATCCTGGCAAGATCGGTGGCAGATGACAGGATCTTTCCCAGAGGATACTATAGATTCCCCTTGGACTAAGAGCGCAGGCAACAGATGAAAAAAGAAACTGTCGCATGAATCAAAATCAAGAATATTCCTGACATATGACGAATGCGACAGTCCCTTCAGGTATAAACTTAGTACAGCTAAAAAGCCTTTACTCGATCACTTTGATCCAGCCTTCCGGTGCCTCGATTCTTCCCATCTGGATGCCGGTCAGGGTATCGTACAGCTTCTGGGTAACAGGTCCCATAGCTTCCATACCGCTTGGGAAACAGATGTCTTTTCCATGGTCTACGATTTTTCCTACAGGGGAGATCACAGCAGCAGTACCGCACAGACCGCACTCTGCAAATTCCGGAACTTCTTCAAAGAAGACTTCTCTTTCTTCTACTTCCATTCCCAGATATTTCTCAGCTACATATTCCAGAGAACGGCGGGTGATAGAAGGCAGGATGCTGTTGGACTTCGGTGTTACCAGCTTGTTGTCTTTGGTGATAAAGATAAAGTTGGCGCCGCCGGTTTCTTCTACCTTTGTTCTGGTAGCTGCATCCAGATACATGTTTTCATCATAACCCTGATTGTGAGCGTCTACGATTGCATGAAGGCTCATGGCGTAGTTCAGTCCTGCTTTGATATGTCCGGTTCCATGAGGTGCGGCACGGTCAAAGTCACAGACGCGGATAGTGATGGGTTTTGCGCCGCCTTTGAAGTAAGGGCCTACCGGTGTGGTAAATACACGGAACTGGTATTCATCTGCAGGTTTAACACCGATTACAGGATTGCTTCCGAACATATAAGGACGGATATATAAAGTGGCTCCTGATCCGTAAGGAGGTACATAAGCTGCATTTGCTTTTACGGTCTGAACCACAGCGTCTACGAAACGGTCTGCGGGGAATACGGGCATTTCCAGTCTCTTTGCAGAATTTACCATACGCTCTGCGTTTAAGTCAGGACGGAAGGTTACAATATGTCCGTCCTCTGTGGTGTAGGCTTTTAATCCTTCAAAGACAGACTGAGAATACTGGAGCACTCCTGCGCACTCGCTGATGGTTACCATATCATCCTGCGTTAAAACGCCGTCGTCCCAGGCTCCATCTTTAAAATTAGATACATAACGGTAATCGGTCTTCATATAAGCAAAGCCCAGATTTGACCAGTCAATGTTCTTTTTTTCCATTTTAGGTTCCTCCATTCCTGCCGCCAGATTGCGGTATGTATTATTTATAGATATAGTAAAGTAAGTTTTTATCATTATAAAACTTTAATGTGTGAATTGCAAGAGAAGTTCCGTTGCTTTTTTATATTCTTTCATATATAATCAAAAGTAAAAGCAGCCTTTCGGGGCGAAATTATAAGATCGGGAAGTGAAATTATGGCTGGAAATGACTGGAATAATCTTGGACGGGAAGTCAAAGATATCGTACAGCATGCGATAGATACAGGGGATTTCGGTGCTTTGAACCGGGACCTGGGAGTAACTCTGGAGAATGCTCTGGGAAATGTGGCCCAGAGTCTGAAAAATGCCGGGGGCCGGGGAATGGGAAATTATGGAAACTATTCCCAAAATCCCCAGGGAGGGCCTTATGGACCGGGGAACGGCTACAGTACAAAATACAGTTACCGTCCCTTTGGGAGGAACCGTTCTTCGGACAAATATGCCAGTTCTTCAAAAAGGATGAAAGAAGCCAGAGAAGAGTTTGCGCTCTTTGTAAATACCGGATGGGCCAGAGCTATGGGAATCCTGTTTACCACTCTGGGCATTGCACTGACCCTTATGTTTGGGATAACCGCTTTAACGCTGGGGATTGTTTCTATATTTGTCAGTTCTCTGGCGTCAAAGATGGATACTGTGCTGATGATCTTTCTTCCGGCAACGGCTATCAGCCTTATCATGGCGATCTGGGGCAATTACATGAGAAAGAAAATCAAACGGTTCCGGTCTTATGTAAAGACACTGAACGGAAAACCTTACGGAACCATTAAAGATCTGGCGAAAAGTGTGAGAAAGCCAGAGAAGTTTGTCCGGAAGGATCTGAAGAAAATGATCAAAAAACAGATGTTCCTGGAAGGCCATCTGGATAAAGGGGAGACCTGTCTGATCGCCAGCGATGAAGCCTATGACCAGTATCTTGCAGCGGAGAAAAATGCAGAGCAGATACAGAAAGAAGCAGCGGAAGATCCCAGGAAGAAGCTTTCTGAAGAAGCAAAGAAAGTCATCGAGGAGGGAGACCGCTACATAGAAGAGATCCGGAGAAGCAACGATGCCATTCCGGGGGTAGAAGTCTCCAATAAAATGTATCATCTGGAAAATGTGATCCGGAGGATTTTCCAGCGGGTGGAACAGCACCCGGAGCTGATCAATGACCTTCATAAATTTATGGATTACTATCTTCCCACTACTATGAAGCTTCTGAAAGCCTATGAAGAGCTGGATAAGCAGGACGTAGAGGGAGAAAATATTAAAACGGCGAAACAGGAAATTGAAAATACCCTGGATACTATTAACACGGCTTTTGAGAATCTGCTGGACAGCTTTTACAAGGATACGGCATGGGACGTTTCCACAGATATTTCTGTACTGAAGACCATGCTGGCCCAGGAAGGCCTTACAGAAGATGATTTAAAAAGAAAGGATAAATAAGCCATGAGTGATGAATTTAAAGATTTTACAGTGACTCCTACACTGACATTTGAGCCTCTGAAGGAGGAAGCTCCTGTGGCGGAGGTAAAGAAGGAAGAGCCTGAGGCGCCTAAAATGGACGACAGTATCCTCTCTCCGGAAGAGAGAAAGATGGTAGATGATTTCTCCAAGCAGATCGACATCCGCAATTCTGCAGCCATCCTCCAGTACGGGGCGGGTACCCAGAAGAAAATGGCGGATTTTTCTGAGGAAGCCCTGGAAAAGGTCCGGACAAAAGACCTGGGAGAAGTGGGAGACCTGCTGGAAAATGTAGTTACAGAGCTGAAAAGTTTTGATGCGGAAGAAGAGCGGAAAGGCATTATGGGCTTCTTCAAAAGAGGCACAGACAAGCTGGAAGCTATGAAAAATAAATATGCCAAGGCTGAGACCAATATCAGCAGGATCGTGGATGTTCTGGAAAAACATCAGATCCAGCTGATGAAAGATGCGGCTACTATGGACAAGATGTACGCTCTGAATCTGAATTACTTTAAAGAGCTTTCCATGTATATCCTGGCAGGAAAGAAGAAACTGGAGGAGATCCGTACCACAGAGCTGCCTCAGCTTGTGAGCAAAGCCCAGGCCACCAATCTGCCGGAAGACGCCCAGGCAGCCAAAGACCTGGATTCTCTCTGCGACCGTTTTGAGAAAAAGATCCATGACCTGGAGCTGACCAGGATGATCTGTATCCAGACAGCTCCCCAGATCCGCCTGGTACAGGGAAATGATACCCAGATGGCGGAAAAGATCCAGTCTACTATTGTAAATACCATTCCTCTGTGGAAAAGCCAGATGGTCATTGCTCTGGGGATCGCTCATTCTACCGAGGCGGCCAAAGCTCAGAGGGAAGTGACGGATATGACCAATGCCCTTCTTCAGAAAAATGCAGAGACTCTGAAAATGGCTACCATAGAATCTGCCAGAGAATCCGAGCGGGGAATCGTAGATATTGAAACCCTGAAAAAGACAAATGAATCTCTCATCAGCACTTTTGATGAGGTGATGAATATCCAAAGAGAAGGACGGGAGAAGAGGAGAGCTGCAGAGGCGGAGATCTACCGTCTGGAGGGGGAATTAAAGGAAAAACTTCTCCAGATACAGAAATAAAGAGATCCATGGGAACGGAGGGAAAGGACATGTATCGTGATCATACCAAGGTGGTTCAGATCGGGGACCGGAAGATCGGAGGAGGAAATCCCATCCTGATCCAGTCCATGACCAACACCAGGACAGAAGATGTAGAAGGAACGGTAAAGCAGATCCTGGCTCTGGAGGCGGCAGGCTGCGAGATCATCCGCTGTACGGTACCTACCATAGAGGCGGCCAGGGCGGTAAAGGAGATTAAAAAGCAGATCCATATTCCCCTGGTGGCGGACATCCATTTTGACTATAAGATGGCTATAGCAGCCATGGAAAACGGCGCAGATAAGATCCGGATCAACCCGGGAAATATCGGCGGAAAAGAAAAGATCAAGGCTGTGGTGGATACAGCGAAAGAGCGGAATATTCCCATCCGTGTGGGAGTAAACAGCGGCTCTCTGGAAAAGGAACTGGTGAAGAAATATGGGGGCGTCACAGCAGAAGGACTGGTGGAAAGCGCTCTTGACAAGGTGAAGATCATTGAGAATCTGGGCTATGACAATCTGGTGATCAGCATTAAGTCCTCAGATGTGATGATGTGTGTAAAAGCCCATGAACTTCTGGCAGAGCAGACCAGCTATCCTCTTCATGTGGGAATTACAGAAGCCGGGACCCTTTATTCCGGAAACATCAAGTCTGCCGTAGGGCTGGGAATTATCCTTTATCAGGGGATTGGAGACACTATCCGGGTGTCTCTTACGGGAGATCCCGTGGAGGAGATCAAATCCGCCAAGAGGATTCTGAAGACTCTGAATCTCAGAAAAGGCGGGGTAGAAGTAGTTTCCTGTCCTACCTGCGGACGGACCCAGATCGATCTGATAGGGCTGGCAAATCAGGTGGAGACCATGGTCCAGGAATTTCCTATGGACATTAAAGTGGCGGTTATGGGCTGTGTGGTAAACGGCCCGGGCGAAGCCAAAGAAGCAGATATCGGCATTGCGGGAGGAAAGGGAGAAGGTCTTCTCATCAAGAAAGGGGAGATCGTCCGGAAGGTTCCCGAGGATCAGCTTCTTTCGGTGCTTAGACAGGAACTGGAAAATTGGAAATGATCAAAGGAGGCATTGCTTCATGGAGAAAGAATTTCTGGAAGTGTTCCGGAATCTGGAGCTTGTAGGAGAGCTGAGGGCTCTGCTGGAAGAGGTAGTAGTCACGAAGGTGGCTATTAACCAGAGAAAGGATCACATCCGGATCTATATCCGCAGCAGGCAGTGGATTCATAAGAAATATATTTATACTCTGGAAAACACCATTGCGGCTCAGTGTTTTCCGGGAGTGCCTATGAAAGTGAAGATCCTGGAGAAGTTTGAACTCTCCAGTCAGTATACGCCGGAGCTTTTTCTGGACGCATACCGTTCTTCTATGGCGCTGGAACTGAAACATTACAGCATTCTGGTATTTAATATGTTCCGGAATGCTGTTATTACGTTTCCCGAGACCGATACCATGCACATGGTCCTTCAGTCCAATGTGCTGGCAAAGAGTAAGGAAAATGAACTGATCCAGTACATAGAAAAGGTTTTCTGCGAGCGCTGCGCCTTTTCCCTGAAGGTAGAGGCGGAGTATCAGGAAGCCAAAGAAAGTAAGGTCCGGAAAAACAGCGAGATCCAGCTTCAGCAGGAAGCGGCTCATATTATCGAGAGGTCTTCTTTCGGAAAGCATGGAGAAGAGGCGGAAGACGGGGAAGAGGCAGCTTCGGAGGTCCGGGAGGCAGCCCCGGGGCCAAAGACAGAAAAGAAAAAAGACAGCTCCGCTTCCGGAAGAAAGAAGAAGGAGAAAGAGGCCAAACAGGAGAAAGAAGGCAAATTCGGAAAATCCTTTAAAGGAGATAAAGGAAGAGCCAGAGGAGACAGAAGCTTCGGCGACTTTAAGCGGAGTGTGAAACGCTCGGATAATCCGGATGTGCTCTACGGAAGAGATTTCGAAGATGAGGTCATCCCTCTGGAAAGTATCCAGACAGAAATGGGGGAGGTCTGTGTCCGGGGCCAGGTCATGACCCTGGAGACCAGAGAGATCCGGAATGAAAAGACCATTATCATCTTTTCTATGACGGATTTTTCCGACTCTATTACGGTAAAGATTTTTGCCAGAAACGACCAGGTCCAGGAGATCCTGGAGGGAGTGAAGGTGAAAGCCTTCATAAAGCTGAAGGGGGTTACCACCATTGACCGGTATGACAGTGAACTGACTATCGGCTCTGTGGTCGGGATCAAGAAGATCCCCAGCTTTGAGAACAGCCGTATGGACAACAGCCCGGAAAAAAGAGTAGAACTTCACTGCCATACCAAGATGAGCGATATGGATGGAGTTTCCGACGCAAAAGCCATTATCAAAAGAGCCTATGAGTGGGGACATAAGGCCATTGCCATCACCGACCACGGAGTGGTCCAGGCCTTCCCTGAGGCCAACCACTGCTTTGACGCCTGGGGCGGTGTGGTTCCCCAGGATTCGGATTTCAAAGTGATCTATGGCATGGAGGCTTATCTGGTAGATGACCTGAAAGGGATTGTGGACAACAGCCAGGGCCAGTCTCTTCACGGAACCTATGTGGTCTTTGATATTGAGACCACAGGATTTTCTGCTATGAAAGATAAGATCATTGAGATCGGCGCTGTCCGGGTGGAAGACGGAAAGATCACAGACCGTTTTTCACAGTTTGTGAATCCTCAGATTCCCATTCCTTTCCGGATCCAGCAGCTTACCAGCATCAATGACTCTATGGTCCAGGATGCTCCTACTATTGATAAGGTCCTGCCAGAATTTGAACGGTTCTGCCAGGGGGCTGTGATGGTGGCCCACAACGCAGGTTTTGATATGAGTTTTATCAAGAAAAACTACGAGGATCTGGGCATTGACAGAGAGGATACCATTGTGGACACCGTAGGCATGGCCCGTTTCCTTCTGCCCCAGTTAAACCGGTTTAAGCTGGACACGGTGGCGAAAGCGGTAGGGGTTTCTCTGGAAAATCATCACCGGGCGGTAGACGACGCCGGGTGTACGGCGGAGATCTTTGTAAAGTTTATCAAGATGTGCGAAGAACGGGATATTTTCGATCTGGACCAGCTGAATGAAAAGGGGGCAGTGTCTGTCCACACCATCCAGAAAATGCCTACGTATCATGCCATTATCCTGGCAAAAAACGATATAGGAAGGGTAAATCTTTATCATCTGGTATCCGACTCCCACCTGATCTATTACAACCGGAGACCAAGAGTGCCCAAAAGCCTTTATCTGAAATATCAGGAGGGGCTGATGATCGGTTCTGCCTGTGAGGCGGGAGAACTTTATCAGGCAGTGTTAAACGGCCGGCCGGATACAGAGATCGCCAGGATCGTAAACTTCTATGATTATCTGGAGATCCAGCCTATCGGCAACAATGCCTTTATGCTCCGGGATCCGGACCGGGATGATATCCAGACTGAGGAAGATCTTCAGGAGATCAACCGGAAGATCGTGAAGCTGGGAGAGTCCTTTAACAAGCCGGTGGTAGCTACCTGTGACGTTCACTTCCTGGATCCGGAGGATGAGGTATACCGGCGGATCATTATGGCAGGAAAAGGCTTTGACGATGCAGACCAGCAGGCGCCTCTGTATCTGCGGACCACCGAAGAAATGCTGGAGGAGTTTGCCTATCTGGGCAGGGAAAAAGCTGAAGAGATCGTCATTACCAACACCAATAAGATCGCGGATATGGTAGAGAAGATCTCCCCTATCCATAAAGGAAAATGCCCCCCGGTGATCGAAAATTCCGACAGTATGCTCCGGGAGATCTGTTACAACAAGGCCCATGAGATCTACGGGGAAAACCTTCCGAAAGTAGTTGAGGAAAGACTGGAGAGAGAGTTAAATTCCATTATCTCCAACGGCTATGCGGTTATGTATATGATCGCTCAGAAGCTGGTGTGGAAGAGTAACAGCGACGGCTATCTGGTAGGATCCAGAGGTTCTGTAGGCTCCTCTTTTGCAGCTACTATGTCGGGTATTACAGAGGTAAATCCTCTGAGCCCTCATTACTATTGTCCAAACTGCCACTATGCAGATTTTGATTCGGAAGAAGTCCGGGCCTACTCAGGAAGGGCAGGCTGTGATATGCCGGATAAGAACTGCCCGGTGTGCGGACAGCCTCTGAAGAAAGAAGGATTTGATATCCCCTTTGAAACTTTCCTGGGATTTAAGGGAGATAAAGAGCCGGATATTGACCTGAACTTTTCCGGGGATTATCAGGGAAAAGCCCACCGTTATGTAGAGGTTATCTTCGGTGCGGGACAGACCTTTAAGGCCGGGACCATCGGTACTCTGGCGGAGAAGACGGCTTTCGGCTATGTGAAAAATTATTACGAAGAGCGGGGAGAGCGGAAGCGGTACTGTGAGATCAACCGGATCGTCCAGGGCTGCACCGGAGTGCGCCGGACCACGGGCCAGCACCCCGGAGGAATCATTGTTCTTCCTATTGGCTGGGACATTGAGGAGTTTACTCCTGTCCAGCACCCGGCCAACGATATGAACAGCGATATTATCACCACTCATTTTGATTACCATTCCATTGATTCCAACTTGCTGAAGCTGGATATCCTGGGACACGATGATCCTACTATGATCCGTATGCTGGAAGACCTGACCGGGATCAACGCCAGAGAGATCCCTCTGGATTCTAAAGAGGTTATGTCTCTGTTTAAGAATACAGAGACGCTGGGTATTACTCCGGAAGATATCCGGGGCTGCCCTCTGGGCTGTCTGGGGATCCCGGAATTCGGAACAGACTTTGCCATGCAGATGTTAATTGAGGCCAATCCCACCTCCTTCTCCGACCTGATCCGTATCGCAGGACTTTCCCATGGTACAGATGTATGGCTGGGGAACGCCCAGGACCTGATCAAATCGGGAACCGCTACCATTACCACCTGTATCTGTACCCGTGACGATATTATGATCTATCTGATCAATAAAGGTCTGGAATCGGGAATGGCCTTCACCATTATGGAGAGCGTCCGGAAAGGTAAAGGACTGAAGCCGGAATGGGAAGAAGAGATGAAGAAACACGGGGTGCCGGACTGGTATATCGGCTCTTGTAAGAAGATCAAGTATATGTTCCCGAAAGCCCATGCGGCGGCCTATGTTATGATGGGATGGAGGATCGCTTATTGCAAGATTTTCTATCCTCTGGCTTATTATGCAGCTTATTTCAGTATCCGTGCCACAGCCTTTTCCTATGAGCTGATGTGCCAGGGAAAGGAAAAGCTGGAGTATTTCATGGACGACTATGAGAAACGGAAAGACAGTCTTACCAAAAAAGAACAGGATACCTATAAGGATATGCGGAATGTCCAGGAGATGTACGCCAGAGGCTTTGAGTTTATGCCGATTGATATCTATAAGGCAAACGCTCATACCTTCCAGATCATAGACGGGAAATTGATGCCGGCCCTGGATACCATCGAAGGACTGGGAGACCGGGCGGCAGATGCGGTGGTGGCCGCTGCAGAAGAAGGACCATTCCTGTCTCTGGACGATTTTCGGAACCGGACGAAGGTAACCGCTTCCACCATTGACCTGATGAACGACCTGGGCCTTTTCGGGAACCTGCCTAAGTCCAATCAGTTGTCCTTATTTGACTTTCAATAAGAAATTTTATGGGGTTTTTACGGAGGTATCAGAAAAACGATGTATCAGTATCAGAAAGACTATCCCAGACCTCAGCTTTCCCGGAAAAGCTGGGAAAACTTAAACGGGGAGTGGGATTTTGCCTTTGACGATAAAAAGGAAGGTCTCAAAAACAGATGGCAGGAAAATTTTCCCCAGAGGGAAAAGATCCTGGTGCCTTTTACCTATGAGACCAAAAAAAGCGGTATTGGCCGCCAGGAGAAACATTCCAGAGTCTGGTATGAAAGAAAACTGTCCCTGGAAAAGAAAGAAGAAAAGCGGTATCTTCTTCACTTTGAAGGCTGTGATTTCTATACAAAGGTGTGGGTAAACGGAAAGCTGGCCGGTTCCCATAAAGGGGGATATGCCAGATTTACCTTTGATGTGACAGAGCTTCTTATTCCGGGAGAAAACCGGATCACCGTTATGGCAGAAGATTCTTATGAGATCCGCCAGCCCAGAGGAAAACAGCGGTGGAGAAAAGAAAACTTCGGCTGCTGGTATGTCCAGACCACCGGGATCTGGAAGACCGTTTGGCTGGAGGAAGTGCCTAAATTATATATATCCGGTCTGAAGATCACCCCTCTTCTCAGAGAGCAGGCGGTGGAGATCGACTGGGAGATAGAGGGAGATCTGGAGGAGCTTTTGGAAGAAGGGCAGAAGGTCTTTTTAAATCTGGAAGCCGGTTTTCAGGGACGGAATATTTCTGGTGTGAAGGTTTCTGTATCCAGAACTCATGGGAGGACCCGGCTGAATGTTTTCTGTGATCAGGAAGACTTCGGAGAGTGGGGAATCCTGGAGTGGAAGCCGGGAGAGCCCAACCTTTACGACCTGGACTGCACCCTGGAATCTGGAGAGAATCAAGATCAGGTAATGTCCTATTTCGGCATGCGGGAGATCGCAATAGAAGGACAGAACATCTTGCTCAACGGCAGGCCCCTTTATCAGCGGCTGATCCTGGATCAGGGCTACTGGGAGGATTCCCACCTGACGCCTCCCAGGGAGGAAGCCCTGGTGGAAGACATTGACAAGATCCTGGCTCTGGGATACAACGGTCTGCGGAAACATCAGAAAACCGAGGACGAAAGATTCCTTTACTGGTGCGATAAGAAGGGTGTTCTGGTGTGGAGCGAGATGGGGGCGGCCTATGAGTTTGACGACTATGCGGTGGAGGAATTTACCAGGGAGTGGATGGAGATTGTACGGCAGAATTACAGCCATCCCTGTATCATTACCTGGACGCCCTTTAACGAATCCTGGGGAATCTCCCAGGTGAAAACAGATCCCAGGCAGCAGCATTTTACAGAGGAGATCTATCATCTTACCAAGGCTTTGGATCCCTACCGGCCGGTGATCGTCAATGACGGCTGGGAGCATACCGTGTCGGATATTATTACCCTTCACGATTACGAAGAAGAGGGAAAGATCCTTCTGGACCGTTATCTGAACTGCAAAGAAGAGATATTAAAAGGGGAAGTTTACCACTGCAGCTCCAAATCCGCATTTGCCCAGGGCTACGGCTACCGGGGACAGCCGGTGATCATCAGCGAATTCGGAGGCATTGCCTTTGCAGGAGAAGGTCAGGGATGGGGATATGGAAACAAGGTATCGGACAAAGATGCCTTTATCCGCCGGTTTGATAATATTACCACAGCGGTGAAATCCCTGCCCTATGTGTGCGGCTACTGCTATACCCAGGTCAGCGACGTGCAGCAGGAGATTAACGGGCTTATGGACGCCCGGAGGAATTTCAAGGTGGACCCGGAGACCATTCGGGAGATCAATGAGAGGAAAGTAGGGTATTGGAGATCCTTTATGTAAAGGAGAAATTCATGGAGAAAATCAAGAATAAAGATGAATTAGAATTTGCTATTTTCTGCATTGAAAATGTGGCAGCTTATCTGGGAGTCAGCCCACGGTATGTCTACGACAGCATAACGAAGCAGAGTAATATTCTGAACAACTATATCCTTCCAGAATATCAGGTTCTGCACACTCAGAGTAAAGATTACATTGTGGAAGATATTGTTGATGTTATGAAAGAAAATGGGGTGATATCCTTTGAAGGGAGCGAGAAACTATGAAAGCTAATCCTATATTACTGCAAAAAAATATGCCCGTGTGGTAGAATTGTTTTCTTCAAAAGCCGGGCTTACAAGAAGCGAGGCGTTGGATTTTTTTTATCATTCTATGGTATATCAGTTAATGAGCGAGGGTGTGTCGGATATGCATTGCATGAGTGATGATTATCTGGCGGAAGAACTTTTGGATGAATATGTCTCAGGGGGAAAGGGATAAATGCTGTAGAAAAATCTACTTTTTTCTCCTTTCCTATTCCCTTTTTCGGGAAATTTGGTACAATAGTAGAGG
>ERZ1090861.225-NODE-225-length-37196-cov-10.693008_pt1 | contig 37196 bp, 32 predicted proteins | sample MGYA00478482_ERZ1090861 | MGnify/ENA primary metagenome ERZ1090861 (study PRJEB33644, sample SAMEA5815744) | chicken gut metagenome | biome: Chicken; feature: Gastrointestinal Tract; material: Caecum | place: Ireland | collected 2019-01-01 | study: A study of the... | reverse complement strand
AAGCTTTCAATGTGCAGTTACAACTTCAATGTTGCAGTAAGGATTTCAATTAACCCATCAGGAAACCCCGGAAAATGAGAAATACGGCACAAGCATTTCTGAAACAAAAAAACAAGCATTAGACACGGCATGTGAATGAATATATCATTTATTTATGCAGATAAAATATCGGATAAAAGAAAGGGAAGACGGAAAATGGAAAACAGGAATGAATGTGTAATACGTCTGAATAACGGGACAGAAATGCCCCAGCTTGGCTTCGGGGTGTTCCAGATTACGGACGAAAAAGAATGCAGGGAAAGTGTTCTTACGGCCTTGCAGACAGGATACCGCCTGATTGACACTGCGGCCTGCTACGGCAATGAACGGGCGGTAGGGGAAGCAGTAAGAGAGAGCGGTATTTCCAGACAGGAAGTGTTCCTTACATCCAAAGTATGGATCCAGGACGCAGGGTATGAGAAGACGAAGCGCTCTTTTCAGAAGACACTGGAGAATCTTGGGACAGATTATCTTGATCTGTATCTCATTCATATGCCTTACGGGGATTATTACGGAAGCTGGAGGGCGATGGAAGAACTGTACCGGGAGAAAAAGATCAGGGCAATCGGAGTATGCAATTTTGAGGCCGACCGGCTTGTGGATCTTATCCTGAACAGCGAAGTTGTGCCTGCGGTAAATCAGATCGAGCTTCATCCGTTCTGCCAGCAGAAAGATTTAAGAGAGGTGATGGAGCAGTATGATATAAAAGCTATGGCATGGGCTCCCTTTGCGGAAGGCGCAAATGGAATATTTACCAATGCGATGCTTGCGGGAATCGGGGAAAAATACGGAAAACAGCCTGCGCAGGTTATCTTAAGATGGCTCAGGCAGAAGGGCATTATTGCCATTCCGAAATCGGTGCATGAAGAAAGAATCCGGCAGAATTTTGACATAGATGACTTTGAACTGGCGCCGGAAGATATGGTGCAGATCAGCCGGATGGACAGCGGAAAAAGCCAGATTCTCAAGATACGGAGCCTGGCGGAAGTGTACCGGCTTTATAATATCCGTTTTGTCCAGTGACGGGACAGGAGGCAGAAGGGAGCGCAATATGACGATACAGGAAGCAAGCGAGCGGTATAAGATCCCGCTGGAGATACTCAGAGAATATGAGAGCTGGGGACTGTGCGGCTCTGTAAAGAAAGTGATGGGCATGTGGCAGTATGACGATCAGGATATTGAACGGCTGAGCATGATCATGACTCTTCACGATATCGGATTTGACAGCAGTGAAGTAGAGGAATACATGCGGCTGTTCCTGAAAAAAGAAGATACGGCAGAGCAGCGCATGCAGATGCTTAACCGGCAGAGAGGAATTACGCTGGACGAGATTCATCTCCGGGAGAAACAGCTGGAACGCATGGATTATCTGCGGTTTAAGATAGAAAATGGCAGACAGAGTGACGAACAGAAATCGAGGTGATGTGGAAAATGAAAAAGAGATGGATGCTGGTATCTGCAGCTCTGACAATACTTCTGGCCGGGGGCTGCGCTTCTTCTCGGAGCAGAGAGAGTGCGGAAGAGAGCCGGCAAAGCAGGAACACACAGGAAACTGACGGTGGAGATAATGAACAAACTCTGCAGGAAAGTCAGGAAGAAACAGCAGGTCCGGATAACCGGGCTGCAGACAGAGAGGAGGACGAAACAATGTCTGGAGAAAAACGACAGATACGGGTCCTGGCGGAAGACGGCAGCGAAATAATTTTTGAACTGAATGACAGCACAGCAGCGGCAGATCTCTATGCGCAGCTGCCGCTTTCCGTCGAGATCGAGGATTTCAGCGACAATGAAAAAATATTTTATCCTGAAGCTCTGGACACTGCAGATACCCCTCTGGCGGGGGTGGAGACCGGAACCCTGGCATACTATGCGCCCTGGGGAGATGTGGTCATGTTTTACGGTGAATACAGCGAGAATCCGTCGCTTTATGAGCTGGGCCACGCAGTGTCAGGCGAGGAAGAAATATCACAACTCTCTGGCACGGTGGAGATCGAAGCAGTTTACTGATCCTGCCTGCGGAACTCCGTGGGGCTTATCCCCATCCTTTTGCGAAATGTTTCGGCAAAATAGCTGGCGCCGCCGAATCCGACAGACAGAGCGATCTCTGTAACTGACATATCTGTATTGTGAAGCAGATCAAGACTTTTACTCAGTCGGTAATGATTCAGATATTCATTCGGCGACTGGGAAAAGTATCTGGCAAAGAGCCTGCAGCACTTGCTCTGTCCTACGGCGCCGGACGAAGCGATCTCCGCAAGAGAGATCTTTTTTCTGTAATTTTTCTGAATAAATCCGGTCATGTTTTTCACAATTGTCAGATCCTGACTCTGCCGCTTCCCTTTCGCGGTGTCCGCCGGTGCATGTTCCAGCAGCAGCGACCAGATCAGGGCGAAGGACGACAGGGCGCGCAGAGGAGCGGTATGGGAATTCCGGTTCCGGTACAGAAGACGAAGCCGGGACAGAATCTCCTGCTGCCAGGCAGCTGCCGGTGCCTGCTCCGGGCAAAGCAGCAGATAAGGCGTCCGGCTGTTTTGAATCAATGGCGTCACAAAATCATTTTCGTACGGAAATACAGAGCACAGCAGCATGGGATGGAAGAGCAGGCACAGGAAGCCGCATTCCTGTCCGTCATCCGAAAAGCCAGAATGCATCTGCCCCGAATTGACGAAAATCCCTTCTCCTTTTTTCAGATTCACGATTTCTCCATTTATATTATATTTCATCCCGCCTGACAGTACGCAGATAAACTCGATATCATCATGCCAGTGGCTGGGAGCCCTGTATTCCGGGTACTGGGAGAGAAGTGCTTCGCGCATATAGATCGGATACCCGGGATAGTTATAGCGGATTTTTTCGGAACGGTCATCGTTCAATGTGATGGAAACAGTCATTTTATTACCTCGCAGGATTGTTATAAGATTACACAGATATCTGATAGATAATCTGAAAAATGTACTGTAAAATTATATTTCGGAACAGAGATGAAGTCAAGAGAAAGGGTCGTTGGAAAGGAAGTGGAGAAATGCTCATGTCAATCCGGAAGATGCTGATCAGAGGAATGATGAATAATCTTGTTTACTTGGCTGAAACAGAAGAGTGCCCGATGTTCAGAAAAACATACAGACGCTGTTACAGAGAACTGGCAAACCGGCTGAAAGAGATAAAAGCTTCAGAAAGAAAAAAGGAATATAACTTATAAGGAAGAGAGCGGATCGCTGCAGTCTGCAGAAGATCCGCTCTCTTTATCAGGACGTCCGGTGAAAGCTTACGCCCACTGGAAATTTTCTTTCCCTGCTCCGATTTCAAAATGATATTTTACGATTCCAAGATCAATTTTTGAATAAAATCCGAATCCGGCTTTCGCGGAGACTTTGTTTCCGTTCAATGTAAGCAGGAATTTCTGCTGGTTCATTGCAGTAGGCGCGAGAAGGGCGGCTTCTGTTCCCTTCCGGAACCAGCCGGGAACGGAGCCGTCGGCTTTTGTCACGGCGTCCGCTGATTTTGACTTATGCGGTACGCCCTTTGTCTTTCCGTATCCGAGGGAAATGACAATGCACAGCTTCTCTCCGCTGTCTATGGTGAAAGCGGTCTTTACTTTGCTGTAGGTCATGGCGACCCAGCATGTATTCAGACCCAGCTCCTGGGCTTTCAGGACAAGACGTTCTCCGTAGTATCCGCATTTTTCGTCCAGATCAGCGCCCTTTTTCCCGATCATGGCGATATAGTCTGTGACGCCGCTGAACTTTCCGTAATGAGCCATAAAACTGTCAAAAGCCTTTGGCTCATTTTTCACAAGCTGGATGTGCAGCCCGCTTTCCTTGTTGCATACTTTGATTTCCTCTTCCAGCGCGGAGACAACGCTGTCCTCAAGCGGTCTGTCCTCGTACTGGCGTACACTGTGGCGGTCTTTCATTAATTGCATTAAGTCTGTCATACGATTCTCTCCATTCATTTTATTTATCCGATGGCAGCTCTCAAACTCTTCAGCGAGCTGAGAGAGTTCTCTTTCGTGCTCCATCATAGTTATACTCCTTTGGTTCAACAGCTTAAACCATTGTACCACATGTTCTTATTCAAATGTACTCCGTAAAGAAAATCGAGACGATTGCGTCCGTGCTGTCCGGCATGTTAATATAGAGGCAGTGCCGGGGTCCCGGCGCAGGATACCGGCTGAATATGTAATAAGAGAAAGAGGGAATCAGTTATGTGGCTTTTTTATGCCATAGGTTCTGCATTTTTCGCCGGAGTCACCTCGATTCTGGCAAAATGCGGGATAAGAAAAACGGACTCTACCGTGGCAACGGTGGTGCGCACGGTGGTTGTCCTTATTTTTTCATGGATCATGGTGTTTGTATCCGGCTCCTTTGCTGAGATCTCGTCGATCAGCGGATATACGTTTGTCTTTCTGGTTTTGTCGGGAGCTGCAACAGGAGCTTCCTGGCTGTGCTATTTCAAAGCACTGCAGACCGGAGATATCAATAAAGTTGTGCCCATTGACAAATCCAGCACTGTACTTACAATTATTCTGGCCCTGATATTCCTGCAGGAGGGGATATCTCTGCCGAAGGCAGGGGCAGTTATTGTCATTGCAGCGGGGATTTTTCTGATGATCGAGAAGAAAGATGTGGAAGAGACGAAAAAGAGCGGAAAGGGAGGCTGGCTTCTTTATGCGGCAGGATCTGCATTTTTTGCCAGTCTGACAGCGATCCTCGGAAAGATCGGCATTTCCGGCGTGGAGTCCAATCTGGGAACCGCTATCCGTACATGCGTGGTGCTCATTATGGCATGGGGCATGGTTTTTGTGACAGGAAAACAGAAAGAGGCTGCCCGGATCGGAAAAAAGGAAATGGCGTTTATCTGTCTCTCCGGTGTGGCCACGGGCGCGTCCTGGCTCTGCTATTACCGGGCGCTTCAGGAGGGACCGGCCAGCATTGTAGCGCCGGTCGATAAACTGAGCGTGCTTGTGACGGTGGCATTTTCCTATTTTGTGTTCGGCGAGAAACTGGGAAGGAAAGAAGCACTGGGGCTTGTGCTGCTCACCGCCGGTACGGTGGCGATGGCGCTGCTGTGAGGTATTGCAGTATGGAGGTCCGGAGATTCCGGAACCTGAAGGAAAACCCATTTATGCATAATATAAAAATTTAAGAATTGTTTAACTAATATCCCCTGTTTATTTATGATCATCGTCTATGATAGACAACAGTGATCATAAAGAACAGGGGATATTTTTATTATGGAATTTTTCAAAGCAGTTATATTCGGTATCGTGGAAGGAATTACGGAGTGGCTACCCGTAAGCAGTACAGGGCACATGATTATTCTGGACGAGTTTGTAAGACTTAAGGGTTCGGATTCTTTTATAAACGTATTTCTTGTGGTGATCCAGCACGGCGCGATTCTTGCTGTTGTCGTGTTGTTCTGGAACAGGCTCTTTCCGTTTCAGTTCCGTGACAGAGAGAAGCCCGTGATTGAGAAAGACAAGATGGTCCTGTGGGGGAAAATCCTGCTGGCGTGTATTCCTGCCGCTGTCATCGGCGTGTTGTTTGACAGTACCTTTGAAGCCCTTTTCTATCACGCCGTGCCGGTAGCAATAGCGCTGATCGTATTCGGTGTGGCTTTTATCCTTATCGAGAGATGGAAGAGAGGGAAACCGGATAAGATTACATCCGTAGATCAGCTTACGGTATCCGCGGTGCTTATTATCGGCGTCTTTCAGGTGATCGCAGCGGTATTTCCGGGGACTTCCCGATCCGGCGCGACCATTGTGGGCGCCTTGCTGATCGGTGTGTCAAGGACTGTGGCTGCGGAGTTTACTTTTTATCTCGCGGTTCCCGTCATGCTCGGGGCAAGTCTGCTGCGGGTGCTGCAGTATGGCTTCGCATTTACGGGAACGGAACTGATGGTGCTGGGCGTGGGAATGGTAACTGCCTTTCTCATATCTCTCGCAGTAGTGCGGTTCCTGATGGATTATGTCAAAAAGCATGATTTCCAGATCTTCGGGTGGTACCGGATCGCGCTGGGCGCGGTGGTGATCCTGTTAAATGTACTGGGAGTCCTGCAGGTATAAGAGAGTGATCCGTACATACGGCTGAACTGTTGCGTTATGAAATGGGAAATACGAAATGTCCATACGAAAGAAACTTATTATCTCCGGCTATCTGTCAGAGAATCAGGAATATCTGGAAGAAAACAAAGTGAAAGTTTCTGTCCGTACAGAAAAATCCGGGGACGGAAATCAGGAAGGGGAAGGTCTGTGGGCGGTAATTGACGCAAGAGAGTTCAGACGGGTGATTGACAATATTATAATAAATACAATCCGTTACCGGACAAAAGAGAGCAGCTGCGTGACGGTTGAGCTGAAAAGACAGGATTCCCGTCTGCTTCTGGATATAGCAGACGACGGTCCCGGTGTGCCGGATGAAAATCTGGAGAAAATATTCGAAAGCTTCTGCAGACTGGACGCGTCCCGGACACGCTGCAGCGAGGGAAGCGGTCTGGGACTTGCGATTGTAAAACGGATTGTGCTTGATCATAACGGAATACTGCATTGGGGATTTGTCCAGGTAGATACGGATACTAGTACATCCTATAAGGTTGCATGTTTTGCTATGATCTGCCATCATTGCGGGGAAAGATATATTGAATTCTTTCCCAATGCCAGGCAGGAAAATCTCTTTATAGGGATGATCCATGCGTTTACTTATATGGGGATCCCACGCTATATACTGACAGATAACATGAAAAGCGTCGTAGTCCGGCGGGATCCGGAAGGCCATCCGCTGTGGCAGAAAGATTATAAAGTGTTCATGGAAACAATCGGTTTCCAGACAAAACTCTGCAAGCCAAAGCATCCTTTCACTAAAGGCAAAGTGGAGCGCCTGATCCGCTTTGTAAAAGATAACTTTCTTGCCGGCAGAGTTTTTGGTACGATCACAGAATTGAATCTGGAAGCCATCGGATGGTGCAACCGTCAGAACAGCATGTATCATAAAGCAGTTGACTGCATCCCCTGTAAAATAAATGGAGGATGAATTATAGAGACAGTAAAGGCCGGAGATATCCAGTTCCGGCTTGTACTTGGAAAAGATGCAGTGGAAGTGGTTGAGGAATCTCTGCGTCAGAGGACGGCTGAGCTCGAAGAGTGGAAAGAATTCAGCAGTCAGACGGATTTCTGAATCTGCATGGAACAGAAGAACAGATCCATATTCCGGCCGTGACAGCGCCGGAGCAGAAAATAATCTGCAGAACCCCCGTGAGAAACAGAGAGTGAAATTCTCTGATTTTTACGGTGGTTCTGTGTTAAGGAAGCTACATTGCAAAAGCTGGCATTTACCAGCATGAAAATGCAATCAAAAGTAGTAAATGAGTAGTACAATCGCTTCGTGTAATACTATATATGAATTTATTTACGGATTGAATACAGATAATGAAGCATATCACCATTATAATATTGGGTAATAAATTCATCTTCTTTACTCATGCCTACGCTTTCAGCTACTTTTATAGACGCAAGATTATCAGCCTTGATGATTGAATATACTTTATCCTTATTCAAATATTCAAAAGCATATTTCTTACAGCCATTAACTGTTTCCCGTGCATATCCACAATGCCAAAACCTTTCTTTTAACAGATAGCCAATTTCAAGAACTTCTGCATTCTTATATGGCTGTATAGTCAGCCCAGCCTGTCCAATCATCTCATTTGGATTTTGTAAAATCTCAGCCAAATCCCGAAAATCATTTTGTCGCATTTCTCTTAGAAATAGACGTTCTGTTTCTAAAATCATTTATTTTTCACACTTCCAGTCAAGGATATATGAACATATTATACCTTTATCCAGTATCCCCTACAATGAAAATATGGTTTGCCGATTATTTTTTCTGCTGTCCCTGCGGAGAGTAGTTCTGCGGATTGCCTGCTGACTGCACTTCAAGTCATAGGTTCTTCTCTTGATTTCCTCGCTGGTCGTCCTGTCCTCATTCTCCGCTCGCACCTCATGTCTTAATGCAGAGAATTTCAGTACTCTAAAAGTCTTTTTCTCATCTAACACAGTTTTAGTGGACAATCTTGTCTGAGAACAGTTTCCTCTGCTTGCGGTTCTGCCCCGGTTTGTATATAATTTCCCTTATAAAGTAAACGGCAAAGATCATCAAAGCAGATATGAAATGTCTGCCGGAAAGGGGGCGGAGCGGATGCATGACATCTGGAATCCATGGCATGGCTGCAGAAAGTGTTCAGAGGGCTGCGAAAACTGTTATATGTATTTTCTTGACCGGATGCGGGAGCAGGACGGAAGCCGGATCTACCGGACGAAGAACGGCTTCCGCTATCCTCTGTCCAGAAACCGGCAGGGGCAGTACAAGGTGCGCAGCGGAGAAATGATCCGGGTCTGTATGACGTCAGATTTCTTTCTTGAGGAGGCGGATGCCTGGAGAGACGAGGCATGGGCCATCATGCGCCAGAGGAAAGATGTGAAGTTTTTCCTTCTGACAAAACGGCCGCAGCGGGTATCATCCTGCCTCCCCTATGACTGGGGAACTGGCTGGGAAAATATTTTCTTTAATGTAACCTGCGAGAACCAGAGGCGGGCAGATGAAAGGATACCGCTTTTATTTGAACTGCCCTTTAAACATAAAGGCATTATGACTGCTCCGCTGATCGGACCGGTGGATATCGGAAAATATCTGGCGGAAGGGCAGATTGAGCAGGTGATGTGCGGAGGAGAAAATTATGACGGTTCCCGTCCGTGCCGCTATGAATGGGTGAAACTTTTAAGTGACCAGTGTCAGGCGCATAATATCACTTTTAACTTTATTGAGACAGGAACATATTTTATAAAAAATGAAAAAGTTTACCATATTCCGGATAAAAGAACACAGTCCCGGCAGGCTTTCCGATCCGGCCTGAGCTTTCGGGGGAAAGAAATTCGTTTCCGGCTGACAGATGAATGGGGATATGATATTCCTGAAGAGAATCTGTATGTGCCTCATTATCATCCTGTTACATGCCGGGAATGCGGAAGCCGTCTTACCTGCAACGGCTGTTCTGACTGTGGGAAATGTACGGAAAAATAACCTGCCGCCTGCCGGTTCCTGTACGGCAAAGCGGCAGGTTTTCTTTTATACTGTTGAATGTATGGAAACACAATGCTAATCTAATAGCAGCAAAGGTTTGGGAGGAGAATTATGGAGACAAAAGCAAAAATGCTCAGGAGAGCTTTCCGGGCAGCGTTCCCTTATACTATACCGATATTTGCGGGGTTCTGGTTCCTGGGGATTACATACGGAATTTATATGAATGTATCGGGCTTCAGTTTCTGGTATCCCATGCTGATGAGCATTACAATATTTGCCGGTTCTATTGAATTCGTAACTGTCAATATGCTTCTGGGGGCGTTCAATCCTCTGCAGGCGTTTGCCATGACGCTGATGATCAATGCCCGGCATCTGTTCTACGGGATTTCCATGCTGGACAAGTTCCGCGGCACCGGATGGAAAAAAGTCTATCTGATTTTCGGCATGTGCGATGAGAGTTTTTCTATTAATTATACTGCCGATATCCCGGAGAATGTGGATCGGGGCTGGTTTATGTTTTTTGTTACTCTGTTAAACCATTTTTACTGGTTTTCAGGCGCAACCCTGGGAGGCATCTTCGGGTCACTGATTCATTTCAATACAGAGGGGCTTGATTTTGTAATGACCGCTATGTTCGTTGTTATTTTTATGGAGCAGTGGCTGAAAGAAAAGAACCATACCAGCTCCATCCTGGGTCTGGGCATTTCCCTGCTGTGCCTGATCGCGTTCGGGGCGGACAACTTTATTATACCGGCCATGCTGGCGCTTCTTGTGGTGCTGACATTAATGAGAAGACCTCTTGAGAAGGAAGGAGAAGTACAATGACACTGACAGAACAGATGATTACGATTGCAATGGTGGTCCTTGGAACAGCTGTCACACGGTTCCTGCCGTTTCTGATTTTCCCGGCAGGAAAGCCGACGCCGAAATATATACAGTATCTTGGAAAAGTCCTTCCTGCCGCAGTGTTCGGGCTGCTTGTAATTTACAGCCTGAAAAATGTGAGTATATTTACCGGAAGCCACGGCCTGCCGGAACTGATTTCAATTGTGCTGGTTATTGTTCTGCACGTGTGGAAGCGGCAGATGCTTCTCTCCATTGCAGGAGGCACGGTGTGTTATATGCTGCTGGTGCAGCTTGTTTTCTGAACAGAAGAGAAGAATGGATATGGGTGAGTGTGGGATAAGACCTGCCTGTGTTTCGTAAGAAGCGGCGGGTATTATCCCACATTCTGCATTTGGGAGAAAATTGCTGTAAAAAATAAATTTATCAAAATGTAACTATTGACATTACAACAAAGGCGTGGTATTCTAACAGCATGAGATGTAACAATAAATATTACATTAAAGCGGGAATTTACAAAGACATCAGAGGCGGTGAAAGGGAACATATGAAAATCTGAGGAAAAAGATGGACAGAACAGGGAATAGATAGAAATGAGAAAAATATGATTTAGTATGTCCAAAAGCGGCATAGCGGACTTCGCAGGTCCGGTTTGTATTCAGAAAAAAGGAGGAGAAAAATGACAGCGAAAGAGTGCCTGCAGATATTACGGGATATTAAGGATGTGGCCTTTGCCACAGTAGATGAGAAGGGAATGCCTCATGCGAGGATGATTGACGTTATGCTGGTGGAAGAGGAAAAACTTTATTTCTGCACAGCCCGCGGCAAGAATTTTTACCGGCAGCTTGAGAACCTGCCCCGGACAGAGATTACAGGTATGAACCGGGAATATCAGATGGTGCGCCTTTCCGGAAAGGTAAAGAGACTGGCGGATCAGAAGAAGTGGATCGACCGGATTTTCCGGGAAAATCCCTCCATGAATGATGTCTATCCGGGAGAGAGCAGGTATATTCTGGAGCCCTTCTGTATTGAAGAAGGGCAGGTTGAGTTCTTTGATCTTGGAAAGAGCCCGATATACAGAGAGAGCTTTGCTATCGGGAAGGCAGAGAAGCAGGAGAAGGGATTTGAGATTACAGACGCATGTATCGGATGCGGAAAGTGCAAAAGGATCTGTCCTCAGCAGTGCATTGCGGAAGGCACTCCGTTTGCAGTTACCCGGGAGCACTGTCTGCACTGCGGACTGTGCTTTGAAAACTGTCCGGTAAAAGCAATTCAGAAAAGAGGTGAGTAAAGATGCTGAAAGACATATGGACGCTGCTTACGGAGCGGACGGACTTTTTTGCCGGGCTGCTTCTGGAACATCTGGAGATTTCTCTCCTTGCCATTGCAATGGCCATCCTTGCAGGCGGCCTTGCGGGGATTCTGATCAGTGAATTTCAGCGGGCGGCAAAGCCGGCGTTGGCGGTGATTAATTTCCTTTATACGATTCCTTCCATTTCTATGCTTGGATTTCTAATACCGTTTTCCGGCGTGGGAAATGCCACGGCCGTGATCGCGCTTACCGTATATGCGCTGCTGCCTATGGTGCGCAATACTCACACGGGAATCTCCAATATTGACCCGGCCATTCTTGAGGCGGCCAGAGGAATGGGCAGCACACGGCTCCAGATCCTTTTCCGGATCAAGCTGCCCCTTGCCATGCCGGTGACTATGTCCGGGATCCGCAGCATGGTAACTATGACCATTGCCCTTGCCGGTATTGCCTCTTTCATCGGCGCAGGCGGTCTGGGCGTTGCCATTTACCGGGGAATTACCACCAATAATGCGGCAATGACCATGGCAGGAAGCCTGCTGATCGCAGTGCTCGCCCTTGTGGTTGATTTCCTGCTTGGATTTGTGGAGCGGCGGATGAAAAAGCGCAGCGCGAAAGCGAAGCGGACAAATCGGATTATGGCTGCGGGAACTGCAGCAGTAATCTGCGCCGCGCTGATTGTGACTGCGGTATTCCGGACAAATACCGGAGAAACGATCCATATCGCGACAAAGCCTATGACCGAGCAGTATGTAATAGGCGAGATGCTGAAAATCCTGATTGAGCAGGACACGGATCTGAATGTGGAGCTGACCCAGGGCGTGGGCGGCGGTACTTCCAACATTCAGCCTGCGATGGAAAGCGGAGAGTTTGATATCTATCCGGAATACACCGGTACTGCCTGGAATATGGTGCTGAAAAACGAGGAATTGTATACAGAGGATCTGTTTGATCAGCTCCGGCAGGAGTACGAGGATAATTATTCCATGGAATGGACCGGCATGTACGGGTTCAATAATACTTATGGTATGGTAGTGCGCCGGGAGATTGCGGAAAAATATGATCTCCACACTTATTCCGACCTTGCGGCCGCTGCGGATCAGCTTGTCTTCGGAGCGGAATACGATTTCTTTGAACGTGAAGACGGCTATGAGGCCCTTTGCGATACTTACGGCCTGAATTTTAAGGAGACAATGGATCTGGATATCGGTCTGAAATACCAGGCGCTGGAACAGGAACAGATTGATGTTATGGTTGTATTTACCACAGACGGACAGCTCTCCGCGGCGGATGTGGAAGTGCTGGAGGATGACAGACAGTTCTATCCCTCGTATCTGTGTGGAAATGTGGTGCGCAGCGAGGTGCTGGAAGCGCATCCGGAGCTGAACGGAGTTTTCGAAAAAGTAACCGGACTGATCTCGGACAGCGATATGGCACAGATGAATTATGAAGTGGAGACAGAGAACAGAGAGCCGGAAGATGTGGCGGAAGAATTTCTCGCTTCACACGGGCTCATAGAGTAAGGAGGATACGAAATGCAGACAATGATTGAATTCCGCCATGTGCGGAAAGCCTACGGAGAAAAAGTAATACTGAAGGACTTCAGCCTTTCTGTAGAAAAAGGAGAGTTTGTCACCATTATCGGATCATCCGGATGCGGCAAGACAACGGCCCTTAAGATGGTTAACGGTCTGCTGGAGCCCACGGCGGGAGATATTCTGATCAACGGAGAAAACATCCGGAATAAAAACCAGACTCTCCTGAGGAGAAATATCGGATACGCAATCCAGGGCAGCGTTCTGTTTCCTCATATGACGGTGGAACAGAATATTGGCTATGTGCCCGATCTGCTGAATAAAAGAGATAAAAAGAAGACAAAGGAAGCGGTCAGTAAATGGATGCAGATCGTTGGCCTGGATGAAGAAATGAGAGAACGGTATCCGGCGGAACTTTCCGGCGGCCAGCAGCAGAGAGTGGGAATTGCCCGTGCTCTGGCAGCATCTCCGGAGATCCTCCTGATGGATGAGCCTTTCGGATCTGTGGATGAGATCACCCGTGCACAGCTCCAGACAGAGCTGCGCCGGATTTACGAAAAGACCGGGATTACCGTACTGTTTGTGACACATGACATTTCAGAGGCGCTGAAACTTGGAACAAAGGTGCTGGTCATGGATCAGGGAGAAATCCAGCAGTACGCGCCGCCGGAAGAAATCCTGCACCATCCGGCCACAGCATTTGTAAGCAGGCTGGCGGAAAAGGAACGCCGCAGGTGTCATCTGCCGGATGAAAGGCTTGAAGAATGCGAGTACAGCGGCGCGGGAAGCGGCCTGCAGTAAACGGGAATAAGAAGAGGTACTGCAGGGGTCTCAGAAATAAAAAGTCTTGACAGAGGAGAAAAAAACGTTTATATTAACTGACGTAGCAAGGGCGCTTGATCTAATGATCGGGTGCCCTTTTTATATATATCTTTAAGAAAAGGCTGTCTTCGGACAGTCAGGAGACAAAGGCGTTTCTTCTGCGGCAGCAGCGGAAGCGCCTTTTTTAGTCAGGAGGAGACGTGTATGAGAGAACTGGTTGAACATACGGAGGGAATTAACCGTCTGATGGCGAGGTATGGCGTTAAATTCGGAATTTACAGAGGTGGTGAGTTTCATGAGCAGCTCTTTCCCTTTGACGCGATTCCAAGAGTTATTACCCGTCAGGAGTTTGAATATCTCGAGAAAGGGCTGGTTCAGAGAGTGGATGCCCTGAATCTTTTCCTGAACGATATATATGGGCAGAAGAAGATCATAAAAGACGGCGTCATACCGGAAGAGTTTGTCTTCATATCATCCGGCTATCTGCCTCAGTGTGAGGGGATTATTCCGCCGAAGAATATATACAGTCATATATCCGGAATTGATCTGGTGCTTGGCAAAGACGGCCATTGGTACATTCTGGAAGATAATCTGAGAATACCGTCAGGCGCGTCTTATCCTATGATCGCCAGAGAAATCTGCAGACGGGTCTCGCCCTCTACATTTGGCAATAATTCCGTGGAAGATAACAGAAACTATGCCGCCATGTTCAGAGAAACGCTGGAATGGGTAAACACAGGAGGAATACCGGTTATTATGACTCCGGGACGATATAACGCGGCATACTGTGAAAAGCTTAGTATTCCGAATATCTACACATCCAGCCGGCAGTTCGTACAGTCCTATCTTTTTGGAGAGGACAATCCGGATTCTGTGTTTTCCAATATGAAACGCGCCTATGACAATGCGATTGTGCTCCGGGATGAGCCGAGCACTGCGGTGCTGTCCTACGTGCAGCTTGCCCTTGATACGTTTGAGGCCTGCAGGAAGACAACGGCGCCGCTGCTTGAACTGCAGCAGGTTATTGATTATCTGCTGGCATTCTGGGGAGGCGCGGACGACTACGTGGAGCAGGAAGACTGCCGCAATATTCTGAAATGCGGAAAATATGTAGAACGTCTGGATCTGTGCATCCGTCTCGGGTATCACACGAAGGACCTGGAAAAGGAGTACCGGAAACTGTGCAACCGGATTGAAAAGACCGGTCTGATATACCATGCGGAAAGTCTTGGCCGTCTCGGAGATATCATACTCCGGGAAGAAAACCCGGAATTCCATTACCGGGAAGCGCTCGGCTGTCTCGGAAGTCTTTTTGCGTAAGGCGGTATATTCATCGGAAAGCCGAAACCTATTATTAAAAGAGCAGAGGCCTATATTATGAGAAAACTGAGATTTGAGTACAGTATGGAACTGAAATTTTCGTCTCCGGTAAGCAGCCATTATTTTGCACTGCGCTGCGTTCCCGGGGACTCTTTGCGGCAGAAAATCATGCTGTCAGAATGCAGGGTAAGTCCCGCGGACTATACCAGCGCGGGTCAGGACGGATTCGGGAATCTGAAGATCAGCGGCTGCTGTGCCGGACCCCATGACAGCTTTGGCTACAGCATCGCGGGAGAGGCCCTTGTGCAGGGAATGACTGTGCAGAAAGGTTCCCTTCATCCCATGTACCGGTATCCGTCAAAGTATACGGAATTCGAGCCGGAGGTCAGAAAATTCGGAGAAGCTGTCACAGAAGCGTGCAGGAGAGAAAAGGCGGAGTCTGTTAAGGAAAAAGCAGTGTGCGCCATGAACTGGCTGTATACCCATTTCTCATACGCCCCGGGGGTGACAGATATCGGGACAACTGCCGCTCAGGCCCTGCGGCTGGGAAAGGGAGTATGTCAGGACTACGCCCATATTATGACTGCGGCGATGCGGTATATGGGGATCCCGGCCAGGTACGTGAACGGCATGATGATCGGAGAAGGAAGCACCCATGCATGGGTGGAAATCTATACAGACGGAGGATGGTACGGCCTGGATCCTACCAACAATCTGCATATTGACGATTATTACATTAAGCTTGCCCATGGCCGGGATTATGCGGACTGTGTGGTGGACAAAGGGGTATTTCTGGGCGGCGCGTCCCAGGAACAGAAGATTTATGTGAATGTGGAGGAGATCAGGAATGGTAGAGACAGTAATATCAATGGAACTGCCGGTAGATGAGAAGCTTACGATCCGGAAAAACCGGATTATGCCGGCACATCCCTCGGGGGATGAAAAACGGATTGCAATTGTAACCGGTACACACGGAGATGAGCTGGAGGGACAGTTTGTCTGTTATGAGCTGCTGAGAAGGCTGAAAGCCGGGCCGGAGCATCTGAAAGGCATAGTGGATGTTTACCCGGCCCTGAATCCGCTGGGGATTGATTCCATTACAAGAGGGATTCCCATGTTTGATCTGGATATGAACCGGATTTTTCCCGGAAATCAGGAAGGTCCCATGATGGAATCCGTCGTATACAAGCTGACCGAAGATCTGAAAGGCGCGGATCTGTGCGTGGATATCCATGCAAGCAATATTTTCCTGATGGAGCTGCCACAGGTGCGGATTAACGAGATTACGGCAGAGACGCTTGTCCCCCTTGCGGAGAAGATCAATGTGGATTTTGTGTGGGTTCATGCGTCGGCGACCGTGCTGGAATCGACGCTGGCTTACAGCCTGAACAGTGTGGGAACCCCTACGCTGGTAGTGGAGATGGGAGTGGGGATGCGGATCACCAGATCCTATGGAAACCAGCTTGTGGAAGGCATTTTGAACGTAATGAAGGAACTGGGCGTCTGGGAAGGCGCCGTGGGAGAAGTGAGGAAACCCATTGTATCCACAGACCGGGAAGTGGGATATCTGAACGCGGACAGCGCCGGAATCTATGTGCCTCACGTAAAGATCGGAGAGCAGGTGGAGAAGGGAACGCTTCTGGGAGAAATCCTGAATCCGCTGACCGGGGATGTGGAGCAGTCTGTGACGGCGCCGATACCGGGAATGGTGTTTACAAGAAGAGAATATCCGGTGGTGTACAGCGGATCACTGCTTGGAAGAATACTGGGAAGCAGAGAAGAGGGGGAGGCATAAGGAATATGAGAAAGACGGAAATTTATAAGCTGGATTCTCCGTACCGGGAGGACCTTACAATCAGCGGCTACAGCTTCGGGCACGGGAAAAAGGCGGCATGTATCGTGGGAAGCATCCGGGGAAATGAGGTACAGCAGCTCTACGTCTGCTCTCAGATTATAAGAAAACTGGAAGAGCTGGAAGCGGCCCGGAAAATTGCGGCGGACAAAGAAATCCTGGTGGTCCTCTCTGTGAATCATCACGCCATGAATATCGGAAAACGGTTCTGGCCTGTGGACAATACAGATATAAACCGGATGTTTCCGGGATACGATCTGGGAGAGACAACCCAGCGGATCGCGGCGGGTGTATTTGAAAAAGTAAAGGATTATGATTACGGCATACAGTTTGCCAGCTTTTATATGCCCGGAGACTTTATTCCCCATGTCCGGATGATGGATACCGGAAAACAGAATACCAGTCTTGCGGGGCTGTTCGGGCTCCCTTATGTAGTGGTGAGAAAGCCCAGACCCATTGACACAACGACCCTGAATTACAACTGGCAGATCTGGGATACAAATGCGTATTCAATCTATACCACAGAAACTGATTTTATCGATGAAGACTCGGCAGGCCAGGCGGTCTCGGCAGTGCTCCGCTTCCTGACGAGAATGGGAATCCTGAAATACAGCTGTCACAGCGGCTATATTTCCACGGTGATTGCAGAGGAAGAACTGGCTTCTGTGAGAACAGCCGCAGGAGGAATTTACCGGAGACTGTGTCATCCCGGTGATGATGTGCGGATGGGCACGCCCCTGGCGGAGATTGTCCATCCCTATGAAGGAAATGTAATTTCTACCGTACTTTCGCCCACGGCGGGAACGGTATTTTTTACACACAAGAAACCCCTTGTTACGGAAAATGAAGTGATCTGTAAGATTTTCATACCTGATCGGGTCTGATCTGAATGCAGAATTCCTGCATATCCGGGATTGATTCATCCTTGCCATAACAATGGAAAATTGCTATAATATGATGTACTGTGCGGACGGGGAACAGGCAATTTTCTGTTGCCGGAACATGAAGAAATCTGCGTCCGGAAGAAGCACCAAGGCGGATGGGGATCCGCTTTACAGACGGAGGATGAAAATGAACGATTTGGAAATGTACCGTGAACAGCTTGCCATCTGTGACGATAAAATTATTGACGCGCTGGTGGAAAGAAATTCGATTGTCGAGAAGATCATGGCTTACAAAGAAACATATGGAATGCCCATACTCCAGCCGGCTCAGGAAGCCAAACAGCAGAACAGGCTGGAGGAGAAGCTTAGAGATAATAAGTATCAGGAAGAAATACAGGATGTATTTCAGAGAATTCTCCGCAACAGCAAGCGGATCCAGGCGAGAAAGCTGTTCTCATACAATATCGTCCTGATCGGATTTATGGGTTCCGGGAAGTCAACGATTTCCGATTATCTGAGCACGGTCTTTGATATGAAACTGGTAGAGATGGATCAGGTGATTGCAGAGAAAGAAGAAATGAGTATTCCGGATATCTTCGCTACATACGGGGAAGAGTATTTCAGGAACCTTGAAACAAATCTTCTGAAAGAACTTCAGACCGGACAGAACTGTATCATCTCCTGCGGCGGTGGCGTCGCTCTCCGCCAGGAAAATGTAGTTGAAATGAAGAAAAACGGGAGAGTTGTTCTCCTTACCGCCAGCCCGGAGACGATTTTCGAAAGAGTCAAGGACAGCAACGACAGACCGATTCTTGACGGAAACAAAAACGTAGAGTTTATTGCAGGTCTGATGGAGCAGCGGCGGGAAAAGTATGAGGCGGCAGCAGATGTTGTAGTACAGACAGACAACAAAACGATTCTGCAGATCTGTGAGGAACTGATTTCAAAGCTGATGGAGTTGGATGGGAAATAATGTTTGACAGATTTTTTCCGGATGAGTATGTTGCATCTACATATATCATCCCATTTGAAAAGTTATATGAAGACGGATACCGGGGAGTTATCTTCGATATCGACAACACTCTTGTGCCTCACGGAGCGCCTGCGGACGAGAGGGCGCGGAAGCTTTTCCGGAGACTGGAAGAGATCGGATTTGCCTCCTGCCTGATTTCCAATAATCAGGAAGCGAGAGTGAAGATGTTCAACAAGGATATTCAGACAAACTATATCTATAATGCGCACAAGCCTTCTACGAAGAATTATATCCGGGCCATGGAGATCATGGGAACCACCAGAGATACGACGCTTTTTGTCGGCGATCAGCTCTTTACGGATGTGTGGGGGGCAAAGCGGGCAGGCATACACAACATTCTTGTCCGGCCCATTCATCCGAAAGAAGAGATTCAGATAGTACTGAAAAGACGGCTGGAGAAGATTGTGCTTTATTTTTATGCAAAGAAGAAAAATAAGAACTGAGGCTCCCTGTTTTGTATTGTTCCCACCCTGTTTCGACGGAAAAAGACAGCAGGTAAAAAAAGGATTGAAAAATAGGGAATTATATTATAGAATGTATAGAGTGGAGCGCTGAGTAAAGGCGTAATTGAAGGAGGATTATAGATGGTTTCAGCAGGAGATTTTAAGAACGGCTTAACCGTAGAAATTGACGGAAATATTTATCAGATTATGGAATTTCAGCATGTAAAACCGGGAAAAGGCGCGGCTTTTGTAAGAACCAAGCTGAAAAACATTATCAGCGGCGGTGTTGTTGAGAAGACTTTCCGTCCTACTGAAAAATTTGAAAATGCACACATTGACAGAAAAGATATGCAGTACCTGTATCAGGACGGAGATCTGTACAACTTCATGGATATGGAGACATATGATCAGATCGCGCTGAATGCAGATGTGGTTGGCGATGCTCTGAAGTTTGTAAAAGAGAACGAGACTGTAAAGATCTGTTCTCATAAAGGAAATGTATTTTCCGTTGAGCCGCCGCTGTTCGTGGAACTGGCTATTACAGAAACAGAGCCGGGATTCAAGGGAGATACGGCACAGGGCGCAACAAAGCCGGCAACAGTTGAGACAGGCGCTGTTGTAATGGTTCCGCTGTTCTGTGAGACAGGCGATGTACTGAAGATCGACACAAGAACAGGCGAATACTTATCAAGAGTATAACCGAATTAAAAAGGGCAGCAGGATCTGTGACAAAAAAGCAGATTCCGCCGCCCTTCTTTTTTGTGAAATATGCCGCATTGCTTTTTGGCGGCGCCTCGTCTATAATCAAGAGCACATAATAACATTCAAATCATTTTTTTCAAAGGTACAGTTCGTACCGCTTTTCTCGTTTAAATTCAATGAACCGCGTCATGAAAGGAGAAGAATGAATTATCAGCAGTTTGTAAGCGCGGTAGAGAAAAATCTGAATCAGAAAATGGAAGGAGGTGTGAGAGCTTCCTGCTATACGGCAGTGAAAAATAACGGAACAGAGAGGACAGGTGTCGTTATTGAAGCGCCCGGCATAAATATATCGCCGACTATCTATCTGGAAGAATATTACGATCAGTACAGAAAGGGCCGGACCATAGAGGAAACCGTTGATCTGCTGATGCAGTTCTACCGGAACATCCGCAGAGATGAACCGTGGGACTGCAGCAGGCTTCTGGAGTTTGAAGGGGTAAAGGACAGAATTGTATTCAAGCTGATCAATACGGAAAAGAACCGGGGCTTCCTTAGAGATACGCCTCACAGGTCGTTTCTGGATCTTTCTGTGGTCTTTTATGTGCTTCTGGAAGTAAGCAGTGACGGAACAGCGGCGATGCCGGTAAAAACTGATCATATAAAACGGTGGGGTGTAAAGGAAAAATTACTTTGGGAGGCAGCTGTCGAAAATGTTAAGCGCCTGCTTCCGGCAGAATTTCTGACGATGCGGTATGCTCTGCAGGAGTGCCTTTCCGGTACGGAGATTTCCGGAGACAGAGAGAATCTGCTGGACGCTCCGGAAACAGCCAGAGATCAGATGTATGTGCTTTCCAACCGGATCCGCAGCTATGGAGCGGCCTGTATTGCATATCCCCATATTCTCGAAATGATCGGAAGTATTTTAGAAGATGATTTTTTTGTCCTGCCCAGCAGTGTGCATGAAGTGGTGATTGTGCCGGCTTCTGCCGGCATTCCGTGCAGCGAGATGGATGCCATGGTACGGGAGATTAATGAAACTCAGGTGGCGGCAGAGGAAGTGTTGGGCGATTCGGCTTACTTTTACGACCGCGGAAGCGGCACGCTGCAGTTAGACACGTGCCAGAGAAGGGAGGCGCAAATAGGATGATCTGTGTGAAAAGATTTCTGGCTGTTCTTTTGTCGCTGTTTATACTTGCCGGAGTTCCTGCCGCAACAGGTATTTTTTTTGTGCATGCAGAAGAACAAAGTGAAGAAGTCCGGCTGATGGCCGATTCCTCCTCGGGAGAAAAGATTACGGTGAATCTTGATATCGGGGAAGAAGTATTTTACGGGAGCTATCATACCCGGTTTTATACGGTGGACGGACAGACTGCCTACTGTCTCGAACCTTCCAAACCCTGGCCGTCATCAGGAGCATATGAAGCGCAGCAACTGGAAGCAGGAAGCTTGAGAAAGTCGCTGTATTATTTGTACGGAGGCCCCGGCTATAAGGCTTATGTTGAAAAGTACGGGTATTTCGGATTCTCAGGGAAGATGGTAAAAGCAGATGAATACTGCATGAGCCATTGTATTGCGGCATATTTTTACCTGGAAAATAATAATGCATTTATCGGACTTTCCGATGAACAGATCCGCGGGTTGAAGCAGAAAGCGGCAAATATCCGTTCCCTGCCTGAGCCGCCGGAGTATTTCAATGCTTTTATCTTTAATACAAGCGGCAGCAGACAGGTAATGGGCGGCACGGGAAAAGCCCTGACAGGTTCAGTGGAGATATATAAAAAGTCCGGACAGCCGGAATGGACAGACGGCAGTGCCTGTTATTCTCTGGAAGGAGCAGTATTCGGCTTGTTTGAACCGGGAAAAGATACGCCTTCTTACCGCATTACGACAAACCGGGACGGGTATGGAAGGGCAGACAACGTACGGATCGGAAAGTATGAAATCAGGGAACTTGAAAGCCCGGAGGGATATGTTCTGGATTCTGAAAAAAAGAACATTGTTGTGGAAAATAATCAGGTGTCTACGTATTCCTGTACGGACGAAGCTTACTATTATCCGGCAGAACTGATCCTTCAGAAAGCCGATGCAGATACCGGGAAACCTGCAGGCCAGGGCAGCGCCGTGCTTTCAGATGCACTGTTTACAGTCCGGTTTTATCCGGGATATTATGATACGGATCCCGCGGAGGCAGGAGAAAAGGCTGCCAGAACGTGGGTGATGAAATCCGACAGTCAGGGCAGAGTGATCCTTTCTGAAAAAGCAAAGGTAAGCGGAGATCCTTTCTACCAGACAGCTTCCGGAGAAAATGTACTCCCTCTGGGTACGGTTACCTTTGAAGAGACTGAAGCGCCGAAAGGGTATCTTCTGAATGAGGAAGTGATCGTAAGACAGGTGACTGTGTCCGGCAGCGGGCAGACAGATACGGTGTTCCAATATCCGGAAATTCTTGATCAGGTAATAAGAGGACATATTAAGATTGTAAAGTTCCGGGAGGACGCGGATTCAGAGCAGGAACAGAAAAGTCCGCTTCCGGGAATCCGGTTCAGGATAACATCAAAGACTACCGGGAAAACAACGGTGATTGAAACAGATGAAAACGGCTGTGCGTCTACTGACCGAAATTCAGAAGGAGGACGGAACGGCCTGGTTTATGATACTTATACAATAAGTGAAGAAAACGCGCCGGAAGGATTTATGCCCGTGGATGATTTTGAAGTGACCATAGATGAGGAGGGAGAAATTTTGTATTACATCCTTGAGAATAAACAGATATTTTCTCCGGTAAAACTGATCAAAAAGGACAGTACTACAGGAAAAGTGATTCCGGCGGCCGGCGCAGAATTTGAACTGCTGGATGCAGAGAAAAATCCTTTGACTATGACGGCTCATTATCCTTCCGGAATGGAGAGCCATACATTTTCCACAGATGAAAACGGGTGCTTCATTCTTCCGGAAAAGCTTCCGGTGGGGACATATTATTTTCGGGAAATTACTGCACCGGAAGGATATCTCCTGAATGAAGAGCTTTTGGAATTCCAGGTAAAGGAAGGCCATGACTGGCAGGAGCCTGTCGAGGTAGAGTTTGAAGATGAACCGGCCATGGAAAAGATCCGGCTGAAAAAGACTGACGCAGAATCAGGAAAGGGACTTGAAGGAGTATATTTTGACATAATAGCAAAAACAGATATTGTAACACCTGACGGTACCCTGCGGATGAAAGCGGGAGAAAAGGCGGGAACCATGGTTACCGGTACAGACGGCACTGCCTGCTCGGAGGAGCTGTTTCCCGGAACGTATGAGATTGTGGAAACAAAACAGGCTGCAGGGTATATGCTCCCGTTATCTCCTTATGAAGTGCAGGTGGAATACAGAGAAGGAAAGGGCGTGGAAGTAATGATCGAAAATAACAGATCTTCTATTACAGATACAACGGCGGTCTGGAAAAAGAGCGGAGCAAAATGGACAGAAGCAGGCGAGGAGTCTGCGATAACAGATACTGTTGAGCTGGAATATCTGAATAAAGGAGAAGAATACACTTTGAAAGGCATCGTGATGGATGCTGCCACAGGTGAAGCACTCCTGGCGGACGGAGAGCCTGTGGAAGCAGAAGTACGCTTTACTCCCCGCCAGTCCGAAACGGCGGTAGAAATGGAATTTGCTCTGGATTCTCTGCAGTTCGCAGGAAAACGCCTGGTCATATATGAATATCTGTATCTTGGTGATACTCTTCTCTCATCTCATGACGATATTGAAGATGCAGGACAGATGGTGGAGATACGGGAACGGGCGGAAGAAGCGGTAAAAACAGGCGATGAACTTCCGGACATAAGCGGAACCGCTCTGATGGCCGCGTCCTCTGCAGCAGCCGGATTTGCCGTGGCAGGAATGAAAACAGTATTACGGCGTCAAAAGAGAAGAGGAAAATAAATCTTTACATTTCCCCGAAATTATGCTAGGATAATTAAGGCTGTTGAAGAGGGAATGCAGATGTGTTCCCTCAGACAGCCGGAATGCGTCTGTAGCTCAGTGGATAGAGCAATGCCCTCCGGAGGCATGTGCGGCGGTTCGACTCCGCTCAGACGCTTCAGACATATCCCGGGAGGATGCTGTTTACAGTATCCTCCCGGGATTTTTGCTAAAAAAAATAAATCTAAAGAAAAAGCAGCTGTAAGACGTCTCCATATACGAAGAATCTGCGAAAACTGTCGGAATGAAAAAATATTTTGCCGTAAGGTATTCTGCCTGTAAAAAATGATAGACAGGATCTTCCGGGACATTTATGATAAAAGAAATAAATGCGCATACAGGAAAAGGGAGGGAATCAAATGGATACCGGAAGAAAAAGCAAACATCCAGAACCAGGTTATCTGAAGTGTCCCGGGGAAAACACGGATATGAATACAACGAAAAGCGGCAATAAATTATCCGGTCTGCTGCCGGTTTTTACTTACCTGGCAGTGTGGGCGGCTGCTCTTATTTCCTTCTGGGTTTTTAAGAGCGGCTCGGATGCTATGGGATACAGTGTGGTATATCTTTGGATACTGCTGCCGATTACAACATTTTTCACCTCGTTTGTAATAGGGATCAATAATTACTGGGGCAGGAAAAAATGGATATCTGTCGCTGCCTATGGCGTTATGTATATGCTTGCCGGGTATGCGACATTCAGTGTGGCGAATATGATTACATTTAATAAAATTAACATGCCCGAATTTATAATGATCCCGATCGGGGCAGCCATATCCGCTGCGGGAATGGGACTTGGAACAGGGATCCGGATCATCAGAAAATGAGATGAATTTGTATTTGTGAGAGAGGAAACTTCCGCCGGGGAGTCCGGGTATGGTGCCGGAGAGCTCACTTTCGTTCGGACGCGGCGCAGCGGTACATAAGAGCGCAAAGGACGCGCTCTAAGTGCCGGCGCCGCTTTACGGCTCTCCATCACCATACCCGGACTCCCCGGCTGCGTTTTCCCCACTCACAATTTCAAATTCAAATAAAAAGAAACGAAGACAGAACTTTATCGACTGACACAAGACTGTATTCCGCGCTGCTGTTTGAAAGCAGGTGTATTTTCCTGTTTCAAAAGCGGAGGACAGACAAACAGTTGCCATAGTCGAAATAGTTCTGTCTTTGTTTTTGTTTGTTGAATTTGAAATTTCCCGCAGCCGCTATCCGAAAACGTTTTATTCTCACTTTGTATTCTGACATTTTCGGACTCCTTTCAATCGCATGTCGCAGATAAATTCAAATTTTCAACCAAAACTTGCCGTTACCCTGCAGACATGGTAGAATATCTTTCATATGGATTAAGGAGTGTGAAAATAAAGTGAAGACATTACTGGAACTGATTACGATAGAGATGGAGACAGCGTTTGAGAAGGCCGGATATGACAGAGAACTGGCCAGGGTTACGCTGTCCAACCGGCCGGACCTGTGCGAGTACCAGTGCAACGGGGCTATGGCGGGAGCTAAGAAATATAGGAAAGCGCCGTTTATGATTGCGGAGGATGTTGCCGCGCAGATGAAGAACTGCGGCTGCTTTGCCTCTGTGGATGTAGTGAAGCCGGGATTTATCAATCTGAAGCTTTCTCCGGACTATGTGGCTGCGTACCTGAATGAAATGGCCGGGGATGAGAAGCTGGGAGTGAACGAGGAAGAGAATCCCAGAACCATTATTATTGACTATGGCGGACCGAATGTGGCAAAGCCGCTGCATGTGGGACATCTCAGATCAGCCATTATCGGAGAAAGTGTCAAACGGATTGCGCGGTATAAGGGAAATAAAGTGATCGGTGATATTCATCTGGGCGACTGGGGCTACCAGATGGGCCTGATTATTACAGAGCTTAAGAAAAGACAGCCGGATCTTCCGTATTTTGATGAGAATTTTGAAGGAGAATATCCGGAGGAAGCGCCCTTTACCATCGGGGAACTGGAGGAGATTTATCCGACGGCCAGCGCATACGCGAAAGAGCACGAAGATTACAGGGAAAAAGCATTGCATGCTACCTATCTTCTGCAGAATGGAGACCGGGGATGCAGAGCGATCTGGAAACATATTATGGCAGTATCCGTCGCGGATCTGAAGAAGAACTATGAAAAGCTGAATGTGCATTTTGACCTCTGGAAAGGGGAGGCGGATGCCCAGAAGTTTATTCCGGATATGGTGCAGATGCTGAAGGACAAAGGCTTTGCCCGTTATGACGAGGGCGCTCTTGTGGTAGATGTACAGGAAGAGTCGGACAATAAGGAAGTGCCGCCCTGTATGATTCTGAAATCAGACGGCGCAGCTCTCTACGATACGACAGATCTTGCCACTCTGGTGGACCGGGAGGAAGAGTTCCACCCGGATCAGGTAATCTATGTGGTAGACAAGAGACAGGAGCTGCATTTTATCCAGGTGTTCCGCTGCGCGAAGAAAACAGGAATTGTACGGCCGGAGACAGATCTTGAATTCCTGGGCTTTGGTACGATGAACGGAAAAGACGGCAAGCCGTTTAAAACAAGAGAAGGCGGTGTGATGCGCCTGGAAAATCTGATCCGTGAGATTGAGGATGAGATGTATAAAAAGATTATGGACAACCGTACAGTAGAAGAGTCTGAGGCGAGAAAGACGGCGCAGACTGTCGGACTGGCTGCGATCAAGTACGGGGATCTGTCCAACCAGGCTTCCAAAGATTATATCTTTGATGTGGACAGATTTACATCCTTTGAAGGAAATACCGGACCGTATATTTTGTACACAATTGTAAGGATCAAGTCCATTCTCGGTAAATATGAGGAAATGGGCGGCGATCTCTCTGATCTGAAGATCCTCTCTCCGGAAGGAGAATATGAGAAGGCACTTATGCTTCAGGTTCTCAAATACAATGATGTGATTAATACAGTGTATGAGGAGACGGCGCCGCATAAACTCTGTGCGTATATTTACGATCTGGCCAATGAGTTTAATAAGTTTTACCATGAGACAAAGATTCTGGCAGAGGAGGATGCTGTTCGAAGAAGCGGATACATTTCTCTTCTTGTACTGACAAAGAAAGTGCTGGAGTCCTGTATTGATCTGCTGGGATTTGAAGCTCCGGAACGGATGTAAAAACTGCAGGAAGAGCCGGGACGGACGATGGAAAGGAAGTAGATAGAATATGACGGAAAAACTCTTTTACAGCGACAGCCATCTGAAAGAATTTACGGCAGAAGTTGTATCCTGTGAGAAACGGGACGGGCATTATGAAGTGGAACTGGACCGGACGGCTTTTTTCCCTGAGGGAGGCGGTCAGTATGCGGATACCGGAACGCTGGATGAAATGCAGGTGTGTGACGTACAGGAGAAAGACGGCCGCATTTTCCATATAATGGAGGATAAAAGTGAACAGATTCCGGAATATTTTACGGTCGGGCGGAGCGTGTCAGGCCGGATTAACTGGGAAGAGCGGTTCATGAAAATGCAGCAGCATACAGGCGAACATATCGTGTCCGGCCTGGTGCATGCCCGCTTTGGATATAATAATGTGGGATTTCATCTGGGCAGTGAAGACTGTACCATGGATTTCAACGGCATTATTACAAAGGAAGAACTTCAGGAGATTGAGCGGGAGGCTAACCGGGCGGTCTGGAAAAACCTTCCTGCAGAGGTTCTCTATCCCACAGAAGAAGAGCTTGCTTCTATGGAATACCGGAGCAAAATCGAGATAGAAGGCCAGGTGCGGATTGTGGTTATACCGGGATATGATGTGTGCGCCTGCTGTGCGCCTCATGTGAAATATACCGGAGAAATCGGACTGATCAAGCTGACCGGCGTGCAGAAGTATAAAGGAGGCGTGCGGGTGACCATGCTCTGCGGTGTACGCGCGCTTCTGGACTACGAAGCAAAGCAGAGGGAGACTCAGTCTGTATCCGCCATGCTCTGTGCCAGAGAAAATGAAATTGCAGAGGCTGTAGAGCATCTGAGGCAGGAATGCGGAGAACTGAAGCAGGAAATAAGCGAAAAGGAAAAGAAACTGATTCAGCACAGAGCAGATATGATTCCCGCGGAAGAGCAGGTGGTCTGCATTTTTACAGACGAGTTCGCGGGGGAATCCATGCGGCACCTGATGAACCGGGTTCTTGAAAAGGACCGGGTTCTCTGCGCGGTATTTTCGGGCGGCGACCGGGACGGTTACCGCTATGTCATAGGCAGCAGGGAGATGGATGTGCGTTCTCTGGCGGGAGAATTTAACCATGCTTTCGATGGGCGGGGAGGCGGAAGACCGGAAATGGTGCAGGGAACAGTACGTGGCACAGAGGACGAGATGAGGAAGTGGATTTTGCAGAAAGCGGGGAATAACAGCCATGAATCAAATTCATAGAAAAAGTCCGTTCTGGACTATTGCAGCGCCGATTCTGATTTATATGGGCGTCCGGCTGCTTGTGGAGGTTGTCGCCATACTTATCCTTTCGTTTCCGTATATGATGGATGCGTACGGACAGCTTATAGAGCAGCAGACGCTGACAATGGATGAGATGACGCAGCAGTACTGGACTCTGATGGAGCCGGCTATGGAACAGGTTCTCCGGTATTCGACGGTGATCGCCGGAGTGGCTGCGCTGGTTACAATACCGGTCAATGCGATTTTCTTTTCCAGGGACAGAAAGCTGGAGAAAGTCTGCGGTATGGAAACTCCGGAAAAAGCTCCTCTGAAAAAATACGGGACAGTTGTAGTTTTTGGCCTGGCTGTCAGCATAGCGGCCACATGCTTTGCCGCCATGGTGCAGCTGGCGTTTTATAACGGACAGTCACAGAGTTCGTCGTTGACTGTCTACTCTCCCCCGTTTCCGGTACAGCTTCTGGTGTTGGGGATTATAGTTCCGATTGCGGAAGAGCTGATGTTCCGCGGAGTACTGTTCCGGCGTTTTATGGAAAATCGAAGTTTCTGGTATGCGGCGCTGTGGTCTTCCCTGTTTTTTGTTTTAATGCATCAGGACGGGGCGCAGATGGTTTATGCGCTGCTGCTGGGGATTTTTCTCTGCTATGTATATGAGAAATTCGGATCTTTGAAAGCGCCGGCGGTTCTTCATGTGATTGCCAACTGCAGTTCACTGATCTATACGGAAACCGGGGTGTTCAGATGGATTGGACAAGCTCCGCTCAGAATGGCGGGAGCGGTCATTATAGGAGCGTTTATCTGCTCCGTAATGTATGTAATGATTCAGAGAACCGGAGGACCTGTGCAGAAAGAAAATAAATCAGAGACAGGGAATCCCGGAGATATGTTTTAATAAAAAAACAATTTTAAATTGTGTGCGGCAGGAGATGAATCCTGCCGTATTTTTTTGCGCTTATATATAATAAAAATACAAAAAAACAAAGAAAATCAGCAATTATAAAATAAATTCCTATTGTTTGCCACAACAGTAAATTATCAGATAAATTTATATAAATAAATTAATTATCGAATTATCTGACAATATAACAATTTTTCTTGTTTACAAACGGGTAAAAATCATGTATAGTCGAAAAAGACAAAATAAAAAAGAAAGGACAGGGATTATGAGGAAAGAAATTGACAGCCAGCAGGGACTGTACCGGGAAAGCTTTGAACATGATAACTGCGGAATCGGTGCAATTGTAAATATTAAAGGCGTAAAAAGTCATGATACTGTTGCGGGCGCCCTCCGGATTGTAGAGCACCTGGAACACAGAGCAGGAAAGGATGCAGAAGGAAAAACCGGAGACGGAGTCGGTATTCTTCTGCAGGTTTCTCACAGATTCTTCAGCAAAGTCTGTAAGCCTCTCGGTATTACTCTGGGCGGTGAGAGAGATTATGGTGTGGGAATGTTCTTTCTTCCCCAGGATGAGCTGAAAAGAAATCAGGCAAAAAATATTTTTGAAGTAATTGTAAAAAAAGAAGGACTGAATTTCCTGGGCTGGCGTGAAGTGCCGATTCATCCGGAAATACTGGGAAAAACTGCTGTAGACTGCATGCCGTGCATTATGCAGGCGTTCATTGAGCGGCCGAAGAAAGTGGAAAAAGGTCTGGATTTTGACCGCAGACTGTATGTTGTCCGCCGCGTATTTGAGCAGAGCAGCGATGATACTTATGTGGTATCCCTGTCCAGCCGTACAATTGTTTATAAAGGAATGTTCCTTGTAGGACAGCTTCGTCAGTTTTTCGGTGATCTTCAGGATAAGGACTATGAGTCTGCTATTGCAATGGTTCACTCGAGATTCAGTACAAATACAGCGCCAAGCTGGCAGAGAGCCCATCCGAACCGTTTTATTGTGCACAACGGAGAAATTAATACAATCCGGGGAAATGCGGATAAAATGAGAGCCAGAGAAGAGACGATGGAGTCCGGCTGCCTGAAAGGAGAACTGCATAAAGTTCTTCCTGCAATTAATACATCCGGTTCCGATTCCGCTATGCTGGACAATGCGTTGGAGTTTATGGTAATGAGCGGTATGGAACTGCCCCTTGCGGTAATGATTGCCATTCCGGAGCCCTGGGTAAATAACAGGAGCATGTCTCAGAATAAGAGAGACTTTTATCAGTACTATGCAACTATGATGGAGCCCTGGGACGGACCGGCTTCTATTCTGTTCTCTGACGGAGATGTGATGGGTGCGGTGCTTGACCGGAACGGTCTTCGGCCTTCCAGATATTATATTACAGATGATGACAACCTGATTCTTTCTTCAGAGGTGGGTGTGCTGGATATTGAACCATCCAAGATCCTTGTAAAAGAGAGGCTTCATCCGGGCAAAATGCTTCTCGTAGATACTGTGGCAGGAAGAGTAATTGACGACGAAGAACTGAAAGAGAAGTATGCAAACGAAGAGCCATATGGAGAGTGGCTTGACAGAAATCTGATCCATCTGAAAGATCTGAAAATACCGAACAAAGATATACCGAGGTATTCCAAAGAAGAATGTACACGGCTTCAGAAAGCGTTTGGCTACACATATGAAGATGTAAAAACATCTATTCTTACCATGGCGCAGAATGGAAGCGAAGGAATCGGCGCAATGGGAATCGATGTGCCGCTTTCTGTTCTTTCTCAGAAACATCAGCCGCTGTTCGGATACTTCAAACAGCTGTTCGCTCAGGTTACAAACCCGCCGATTGACGCAATCCGCGAGGAGATTGTAACTTCTACGGCGATCTATGTAGGAAGAGATGGTAATCTGCTGGAGAAAAAAGAAGAGAACTGCAAGATGCTCCGGGTGGATAATCCGATCCTCACCAATACGGATCTGTTAAAGATCAAGGAAATGAATGTGGAAGGTTTCAAAGTTGCCGAGATTCCGATCACATACTATAAAAACACAAGTCTGGAAAAGGCAATTGAATATGTATTTATTGAGGCAGACCGTGCTATCAGAGAAGGAGCCAATATCCTGATTCTGACTGACCGGGATGTAGATGAATACCATGTGGCGATCCCGTCTCTGCTGGCTGTATCCGGCCTGCAGCAGCATCTGGTCCGCACTAAGAAGAGAACTTCTGTGGCTATGATTCTGGAAAGCGGCGAGCCCAGAGAAGTACATCATTTTGCTACACTGCTGGGATACGGAGCCTGTGCAATCAATCCGTATCTTGCCCACGAGTCCATCCGTCAGCTGATCGAATCCAGACTCCTTCACAAGGATTATTATGCGGCGGTAAATGACTACAACAACGCAATTATTCATGGAATTATCAAGATTGCATCCAAAATGGGTATTTCTACGATTCAGTCTTACCAGGGTGCGAAGATTTTTGAGGCAATCGGACTGAAACAGGATTTCATTAACCGGTATTTCACCGATACGGTAAGCCGCGTAGGCGGTATCGGAATTGAGGAGATCGCGGAAGACTATACAGCCTTCCACTCGAAAGCATTCGATCCCCTGGGATTGGGTGTTGATATGACTCTGGACAGCGAGGGAAGACATAAATATAAGAGCGGCGGAGAGGAGCATCTGTACAATCCTCAGACTATTCATATGCTTCAGCAGTCCACCAGACGGGGCGATTATGAGATGTTCAAGCAATATACAAAGATGGTGGACGAAGAAGGAGAGAAGGTTAATTTAAGAGGTCAGCTTGACTTTAACTATCCGAAGAAAGGAGTTCCTGTTGAAGAAGTGGAAAGTGTGGACTCCATTGTTACCCGGTTTAAGACCGGCGCTATGTCCTACGGTTCCATTTCGAAAGAAGCTCATGAAACTCTGGCAATTGCAATGAACCGGCTTCACGGAAAGTCCAACTCCGGTGAAGGAGGAGAGGATATCGAGAGACTGGATACAGAGCGCTGCTCTGCCATCAAACAGGTGGCTTCCGGCCGGTTCGGCGTTACATCCCGGTATCTGGTTAGCGCTCAGGAGATTCAGATCAAGATGGCTCAGGGCGCAAAACCGGGTGAAGGCGGACACCTTCCGGGCGGAAAGGTGTATCCGTGGATCGCGAAGACCCGTCATTCTACTCCTGGTGTGAGCCTGATTTCACCGCCGCCGCATCATGATATTTATTCCATTGAGGACCTGGCGCAGCTGATCTATGACTGTAAAAATGCGAATAAAGACGCCAGAATTTCTGTAAAACTTGTATCTGAGGCAGGTGTTGGAACGGTTGCTGCCGGTGTGGCAAAGGCCGGAGCAGGACTGATTCTGATTTCCGGATATGACGGAGGAACCGGCGCGGCGCCCAGAAGTTCTATTCATAATGCGGGACTTCCCTGGGAGCTGGGACTTGCCGAGACACATCAGACTCTGATTCAGAACGGACTGAGAGAAAGGGTGCGTATTGAAACAGACGGCAAGCTGATGAGCGGCCGTGACGTGGCAATCGCAGCGCTCCTGGGAGCGGAGGAATTCGGATTTGCAACAGCTCCGCTGGTAACTATGGGATGCGTTATGATGCGTGTCTGCAACCTGGATACCTGTCCGGTTGGTGTGGCTACCCAGAATCCGGAGCTCAGAAAGCGTTTTGCAGGAAAACCGGAGTATGTAATGAACTTCATGAGGTTTATTGCAGAAGAATTAAGAGAATATATGGCAAAACTGGGTGTGCGCTCTGTAGATGAACTGGTGGGAAGAACAGATCTTCTGAAAGTGAAGGACACTCCTACATCAGACCGGGCGGCAACTCTTGATCTGAGCAGCGTGCTTTATAATCCCTACGCCAAAGAAAAGAAAGGCATGATTTTCGACCCGAAGAAACGGTTTGATTTTGAACTGGAGAAAACGCTGGACGAAAAAGTACTTGTTAAGAAACTGCTTCCGGCTCTGGAGAAGGGGCAGAAGAGGAGCCTGGAAGTCGATGTATCCAATACGGACCGTACATTCGGAACGATCTTCGGCTCGGAAATTACGAAGAGATATCCGGAAGGTCTGGAAGACGACAGCTTTGTAATCAAATGTAAGGGCGCAGGCGGACAGAGCTTCGGTGCATTTATTCCGAAGGGACTGACACTTGAGCTTACAGGCGACAGTAATGATTATTTCGGAAAAGGCCTCTCCGGCGGAAAATTGGTTGTGTGCCCGCCGAACGGTACCCGGTTCAAATCCGATGAGAACATTATAATAGGAAATGTTGCTCTTTACGGAGCTACCAGCGGAAGAGCTTATATCAACGGCGTGGCGGGAGAAAGATTCTGTGTCCGCAATTCAGGAGCCCGGGCGGTTGTAGAAGGCGTGGGAGATCACGGCTGTGAGTATATGACCGGCGGATGTGTGGTTGTTCTGGGCCAGGTAGGCAAGAACTTTGCGGCCGGTATGAGCGGCGGTATCGCTTATGTGCTGGATACGGACAACACCCTTTATAAACGGGTGAACAAGGCCATGGTTAACATTGAGCGTGTGACAGATAAATATGACGTGCAGGAACTCAAAGGAATGATTCAGGAACATGTGTCCTATACGAATTCGGAAGCCGGAAAGAGAATCCTTGATAAGTTTGAGGAATATCTGCCGAAATTCAAGAAGATCATTCCGGAAGATTATGAGAAAATGATGGCGGCCATTATCCAGATGGAGGAGAAAGGTTTAAGCCGTGAAAAAGCGAAAATTGAAGCATTCAACATGATTAAAAACGGAAGATAGGAGGCGGTGAAAAGTGGGAAAAGCAACAGGATTTATGGATTATGCAAGACAGGACAAGACTGCGGAACAGCCGCTTGAGCGGATCCGTCATTTCAATGAGTTCCACACGCCTCTTTCCAAGGAGGAGCAGGAACTTCAGGGAGCACGCTGTATGGACTGTGGCGTTCCCTTCTGCCAGTCCGGCAAAAATCTGATGGGCATGGCAAGCGGATGCCCTCTTCACAATCTGGTTCCGGAGTGGAATGATCTGATCTACAACGGAAACTGGGAGGAAGCATACTACCGGCTGGCTAAGACAAATAATTTCCCGGAATTTACCTCCAGAGTATGCCCGGCACTGTGTGAGAAAGCCTGCACATGCGGTCTGAATCAGGAGGCAGTTGCTACAAAGAGCAATGAGTACGCAATTATAGAAAATGCCTATGAGAAAGGCTATGCAAAGGCGAATCCGCCGAAAGTGCGTACGGGAAAGAAGATTGCTGTAATCGGTTCCGGTCCGTCCGGACTGGCAGCGGCTGATCTGCTTAATAAGCGCGGACACTCTGTAACAGTTTTTGAACGGGAAGACAAAGCCGGCGGACTGCTCCGCTACGGAATTCCCAACATGAAGCTGGAAAAACAGTATATTGACAGAAAGCTTGCAGTAATGGAGGAAGAAGGCGTGGAATTCCGTCTCAGCTGCAATGTAGGAAAAGATGTGAAACCTGCGGCTCTTCTGAAAGAGTACGATCGTATTCTTCTGGCCTGTGGAGCCTCCAATCCAAGAGACATCAAAGCTCCCGGCAGAGATGCGGAAGGAATTTATTTTGCGGTGGACTTCCTTAAATCCACTACAAAAGCGCTGTGGGCAAATGATATGAAGCTGAAAGACGGCACATATATTTCTGCAAAAGGAAAAAATGTAATCGTAATCGGTGGCGGAGATACGGGAAATGACTGCGTTGGAACATCCATCCGCCACGGCGCCAAATCTGTACTTCAGCTTGAGATGATGCCCAAGGCTCCGGATGAAAGAGCGGAGAACAATCCCTGGCCGGAGTGGCCGAAGGTCTGTAAGACAGACTATGGTCAGGAAGAGGCCATTGCGGTGTTCGGTTCGGATCCCCGTGTCTACACTACTACGGTAAAAGAGTTTGTCAAAGATAAGAAAGGCAAACTCTGTAAGGCTGTGCTCGTGAAGCTGGAAAGCAAAAAAGACGAGGCTACCGGAAGAATGATGATGGTTGAGATCCCGGGATCGGAATATACAGTTGACGCGGAACTTGTGCTGATTGCGGCAGGTTTCCTGGGAAGTGAAAACTACGTTACAAAAGCTTTCGGTGTGGAAGTAAACCAGCGGACCAATGTGAAAACAGAGGAAGGGCACTACGCGTCCAGTGTGCCGAATGTATTTACTGCAGGCGACATGCATAGAGGTCAGTCCCTGGTCGTATGGGCTATCCGTGAAGGCCGGGAGGCAGCAAAAGAGATTGATGAAAGCCTTATGGGGTATACCAATCTGTCAGTGCAGTAGATCCGGGATGTGGGATCCTTATTCCGTTCCGGAATCTGAGAAAAATAAAGGATCTGAAATCTGATTAAAAGCAAGGCCTGAGATGAAAACTTACTGTGTTCGGGCAGATTCATCTCAGACCTTAACATCAGACTTCAGATCCTTTGTTTTTCTGACAGATTCCCCCGGCGTCCTCTCTCGATCACACAAATCCGAATTGTGAATTATTACGGAATTGTTAAAAAAGTATTGATATTTTACCAGATCTTTATTATAATTTATTACGTATTATACAGAAGATAATTTGCGTTACCCTGCGGATATGCCTTTTTGGGAAATAATGTTGAAAAACAGTATTTGATGTTGTATTATGCATATGTGTGGGGATATAGATAATATTATAAGGAAAGGTGAAAAAATGAGATTAAGAAGAGTACATAACATGCTGATCGCATCCGCTCTGGTCTGCTCTATGGTCGTTACACCTGTATTTGCAGAGCCGAGTTCGGCCAGAGAGGAAGAGGCACAGCTGAAGGAACAGAAGGAAGCTGCACAGGATGAACTGGACGATCTGCAAACAGAGCTGAATGATCTGATTTCAAAGGCAAATCAGCTGGAGCTGGATCTGATTGCAAAAGGTGAAGAAATCATCCAGGCAGAAGAAGACCTGAAGGTTGCGGAAGCAAAGAAAGACGAACAGTATGAGGCCATGAAGCTGAGAATCAAATATATGTATGAATCCAGCAGCGGAACGGCCACAATGGAAAAGGTTATGACATCCGGAGATATTTCCAGTATACTGTCACAGGCTGAGTATTCCCAGCAGGTGCATGAATATGACAGGGATCAGCTTGATGAGTATGCAAATACTGTGAAAGAGATTGAGGATCTTCAGGATACACTGGAGACAGAGAGAGCGAATCTGGAGGAACTGGAAGCCGAGAATGAAGTTCAGCAGAAAAAACTGAACGAGACGATTAATGATAAGAAAGACGACATATCAAATCTGGATGAAATGATTCAGGAAGCAGCGCAGAGGGCGGAAGCAGAAGAAGAGGCGGCCCGGCAGGCGGAAGCAGCCCGTCAGGCAGCAGCTCAGGCAGCACAGAATACAGGCGGCGGAAGCACGACAACGAATACAGGCGGAAGCTCTTCAGCTCCAAGTTACAGTGTGTCCACCGGAAATACAGTCGTGGATCGGGCTTACGGAAAAATGGGATGCCCTTACGTATGGGGCGCGACAGGACCGAGCACGTTTGACTGTTCCGGATTTGTCGGTTACTGTCTGACAGGAAGTTACTCAAGAATCGGAACCACATATACGTTCCTTGGATGGCCGAGAGTCAGCAATCCACAGCCGGGTGATGTCTGTACCAGTGCTACTCACTGCGGTATCTACATAGGAAATGGACAGATGATTCACGCGCCGCACACCGGTGATGTTGTAAAGATCGGGCCGGTACAGTCCGGAATGGTTTACGTTCGTTATCCATATTAAAAAAACAAACAAGCCCTGCGGGATTCCCGCAGGGCTTTTCCTATAGACATTTCTGAAAATATTATTAATATATGCGGTCCTGTCTTATGTTCGGATTATTTTTCCGGAACAATCTCCAGCCAGTAACCGTCCGGATCAGAGATAAAATAAATTCCCATTGACGGATTTTCGTAGCAGATGCATCCCATTTCCTGATGTTTTGCGTGGGCTGCGTCATAGTCATCGACATGGTTTACGTTCGTTATCCATATTAAAAAAACAAACAAGCCCTGCGGGATTCCC
>ERZ1090861.223-NODE-223-length-37707-cov-31.221316_pt1 | contig 37707 bp, 49 predicted proteins | sample MGYA00478482_ERZ1090861 | MGnify/ENA primary metagenome ERZ1090861 (study PRJEB33644, sample SAMEA5815744) | chicken gut metagenome | biome: Chicken; feature: Gastrointestinal Tract; material: Caecum | place: Ireland | collected 2019-01-01 | study: A study of the... | reverse complement strand
TGGAGCAATCAGGGATTTAGTCGAACACTCGGCACCTTCAAGGTTTTCGGGTATATCGTCGTTTTGTCCGGCTTCCAGAGGAATTTCCACGGTGTTGTGGTCGCCGGTGAAGCTGAACACGATTTTCAGCCGGTCGTCATCGTAGACGTAAACGCATATCAGGAAAAGGCGGAACAAATCGGCCTGGAACTGCTTGTCCTCGACGTCGCCTTTTCGCAGCGCCCGCAGAGTGGCGACCAGATCGTCACGGTCCACTTTGACCTCATCAGCCTTGGCAGCCTGTATCTTGGTGTTCAGCTCGGACTGCTGCGCTTCCAGTTCCAGCAGGCGGGAGCGGGTCGTCTCGGTGATGATGCCGGCCTCAATGGCCTTGAGGATGTTCTTGGCAGCCCGCTTGCTTTCGGCCAGCTCGCTTTCCATCGCCTCGATCTGCAAGTCCTGGTCGTACCGCTCCCAATAGGCGACGCTCTGATCGGCGATCCACTCGATGGTCTCGTCGGTCAGGCAGTACATCATGATGGCCTGTGCAACCGCACGTTCGATCACGTCCCGGCGGACGTTCTTTTTGGCGCAGGTTTTTTCCTTATGGCCTTGGCAGACGTAGTAGTAATGCAGTTCCCCGGAACGGCTGGTGCCGGACATCCCGACCATGTAACGTCCGCAGTGGCCGCACTTCAGCTTGCCGGTCAGCAGGTAGTCGGCGCCCCCGGCGCGGCGGCGGCCGGTGTGTTGCGGGTTCTTTTTCATCTTGCACACCTCCTGGACCTTGAAAAAGAGCGGGTCGCTGATGATGCGGGGGACACCCCCTTCGATGCGAACATCCCCGTAAATATAGATTCCCCTGTAGCGCTCGTTGTGCAAAATGGTAGTGAAGCTGCCTTTGTTCCAACGGGCGCCTTTTTTTGTTTTGATGCCGCGGGCGTTCAGGTCGTCCAGTATATCCGCGAAGGGTTCATAGTCCGAGACCCGGCGGTAGATTTCCCGGACGATTTCGGCCTCGGCCTCGTCCGCGACGATGCGGCCGTCCACGCCACGTTTCAGGCCGAAAGGCAGGCTGCCGTTGCTCTTGCACTGGCGGGCATTGTCCATCAGGCCCCGGGTGATGTCCTCGGCCATGTTCTCGCTGTAGAACTGGTTGACGTTCATCATGCTCCTGAGTGCAAAGCGCCCGGCGGCGGTGTCGTCGAAGTCCTCCTCGGCATACAACACCCGCACGCCCATTTCATCCAGCTTGGATTCGTTGACCATGGCTTGCAGCATGTTTCTGCCGATTCGGTTTGACTTCCAGGCAACGACATACTGAAATTTCCCGGCTTCGGCGTCTTTCATCATTTTTTGAAAGGCCGGCCGCCGGTCCGTCTTGCCGCTGACAGCCCGGTCAGCATAGGTGTCCACGATGGTCAGGCCGATCTCTTTGGCGTGCTGCATACATTCAGCCACCTGCTGTTCGATGCTGGCGTCTTTCTGGGAGTGGGAGCTGTACCGGGCATAGATGACACCAGTGCCGTTCTTGACCTTTGCGCCGCCTCGGGGCTTGGCTGGGGATTTCTTTGCCACTGGTATCACCTCCTTTTGGTCTGTCCTGTTTAGTATATACCTCTACGTTACTCTATAACCTAACCAGTATAGTAACAGTTAGTAGTATAGTATATAGAGAGTAGAATTAGCGCGTCGCGCGCGCGCATGCGCGAGTATCGGTACCATATCACCTTTGTGCAGGAAAAATTTGTAGTGGTATCACTACCATATAGAACCCTTTATATACCCTTAAAACCAATGGAAAAAGCCGACGGCTTTGCCTTCGATGCGAATGTTTTCCAGTTCCTGGCCCCTGTAGACCCTGGCTCTATAGGCAGAATTGCAAGGCTGTAAGGTCAAACTTTCACCGTCGTAGTACACCCGTTTGAGTGTAGCCTCGTCGCCAATACGGACGGCGGCAATCTGGCCGTCCTCGACTTCGGGCTGGATGTGGATATAAACGAGATCGCTGTCCCGGATACCGGCCTCGATCATGCTGTCTCCATGGCAGCGCAGAGCAAAATCACAGTGTGCACCCTCTGGCACGTCCACATAGTCCACAATGTTTTGTTCGGCGGTAATCGGCTCACCACAGGCGATGTCTCCAATCAAGGGAACTTTTTTCATTTTGGGCAATGGTTCAAAGCCGGCAGGAATTTTCGTTGAGGAAGCCGGTTCGGCGGAGCCATCGCGCTGCATGGGAACATCATAGCCCATCAGCCATGCTTCTGACACACCAAGAGCAAGCCCTAGAATTGAGAGTTTTTCTTGTCCTGGCGTGAATTTTCCTGTGACATATTGGCTTAAATCAGACTTTGTGAGTTTGATTCCATATTTTTTGCAATAAGGGGCGGCCTTTTCGAGAACGTCGACCTGACGTAGATTTCGGTCGGCCAGAAGGCGTTTAAGTCTGGTTGATGTTGTTTCTTTCATATTAGATGCCCTCCATCGCTACAAGTATACCCTAAATTGAACTAAAGTTCAAGAGTAAAAAACAAAATTTCAGGAAAATTGAATTTTCCTATTGACAATCTACATTGCCTATCGTATACTGTATACAGTTCAGTCGAACTGAACAAAAGGAGGTGATTTAATGCCGTATAACTACAGCAAACTTTTGGGGCGAATCGTTGAATGCGTTGGAACCCAGGCTGCGTTTGCCGAAAAAATGGGCCTTTCAGAGCGCTCTATTAGCCTTAAATTGAATGGCAAGGTTTCATGGAAGCAACCTGAAATCGCTAAGGCATGTGAGATTCTGAGCATTCAGATGGGCGATATCGACAAATATTTTTTTGCCTTATAAGTTCAGTATAACTGAACTTGCAGGAAGGAGTTGATTTGATGATTGACCTGCACAGCGCAACGCGCAAACGCTCAGATGTGCCTCTGGACCAGCTTTTGGAATCTATTGGGAACATCCGGGATGCCAGATGGAAAGGCAAGCCGGTCCGCTACATTCCCGAAAGCGATGGTCTGTGGTTCGTCCTGGCCGATGTCCTGGTGGCGCTGGATTACAAAGTGAAGCCGTCGCACGTCAAGAAAGCCTTACGCGCTGAAGAATGCCGTCTGATGGAGATTGGAGTAAAGAGCGCGCTGGCCAACTGTGTTAATATGACTGGCTTGTTGAAGATCCTCAGCTTCAGCGGAAAACCGGACGCCCCGGACTTTCTGGAGTGGGCAAGAGAGGTTGAGAGGGGAGTGAAGCTGTAATGCGGCTGATGTATGAACCAGGACGTGAGTCCCTATTTATCCCGCGTGGAGCGTTTGACAAGGTTGTGCGCCTGATGATGGCATGGGCGAGGGCCTACCACGCGGCGCGCTGGGAAGTTACCGGAGTCGAGACCTACGAGGAAACCGAGGTTGTTCTGGAAGGCCTGGCAAGCATACTGGCTCAAAACGAAAAGTGCCGGGTCGTTATGAGGTACGACCCGGCGGGAGAAAGGGTTTATTTTGAGCGTGACGATGAGCCAAACGATACGATGTGACAGGATTTCGGAATATTCACCCAGTCCTCAAGGACTTGGTTGTCGTAGAGAAAGAACTCAATGAAACCAAGGCCTGGTGTAACGGATGGCGTCATGTACGCCGCATGGTGAATTTCTTTATAAATCCTTTTGCGCTCATCTTGTGAAAGGCTTGATAAATCAACCTGGTAACGAATCAAAAACATTGGTATCCTCCTTTCCTTGAATTTCGACTGCGGCAACAGTCGGCACTTCAAGTATAAGGAGAAAGCGCCACAAACGCAAGGATTGAAAGAGAGGTGAACCCCATGACCAACGACGGCGCAGGCCGCGGCGGCGTGTACGTCGACACAAGCAAAATCCCCGATTATGTCCGGGATGACCTTGCCCGCTGTGCGCTGCGGCTGATGCGCAATATTCTGGCCACGCCCGGCGGCCGGGAAATGCTGGAACGTGAAAAGGCCGCCTATCTGGCGGAACGCAAGGCGGCCAGGAGCCGAGAAAGGAGCTGACTATGCCTGGCAAAAAGAAAGAGGCCACCCCCGCTGCCACGGGAACGGCCTCAGCAAAAGAAATGCTACCCACAGTGTACCAGCCCGGCGGCGAGAAGTCAACCCGGAACGAGCTGATGGAGCTGCGCGTGGGGCGGGGCCTGCCGGCCCGCGAAATGGTGGCCGTGGTGCAGGAGCTATATCCCAAGTACGACAAGACTATGCAGAGCAAGTGCGAGCACGGCGAGGAATACGGCGTACTGCTCCGGCCGGACGCCCTGACCGCCCTGTACAGCCGCTTCGCCCCCGATGTGCTGGAAGCCAGAAAGCGGTCCAGGCATGGCAAGCACCGGCTGACCTGCCGCATCACCGCCCGGCTCGAAGATGCGCTGTTTGCGGCGTTGCAACAGCGGATGCAGGCCGACGGCTACCAGACTTTTCAGGAGCTGCTCACTGCGCTGGTGCTGCGTTACGTGGAAGGAGATGCCGATGGGACCTGAGAGCTATAACCTGCCCGACCATCCGGTGATTCGCAACCTGGAAATGACCGGATACCCGGACGGGCAGGAGCCGGAATACCCGCACTGCCCGCTGTGCGGCGCAGAGTGCGATGAAATCTACAAGGCGGGAGACACGATCGTCGGCTGCGACGTCTGCCTGCACAGGGTGAACGCCTGGCAGTGCGACGAGTGCTTCCCGGGCTGAAAGGAGAAATCATGAACGAATTGGTTACTGTTCGCGTCGAAGTACCGGACATTCCCAAGCCCAGGCTGAACCTGGAAGAAATTCAGCAGAATGTGGACAGTCTGCTGGCGGACTACACCGGCCGGGTCTATACCAGCGACGAAATCAAGGGAGCGAAAAAAGACCGCGCCCTGCTGAACAACTGGGCGAAGGACCTTGCAACCGCACAGAAGGCGGTGAAGGACCACTACATGAACGTGATCCAGCCGGATATGGACAGAATCGACCGCATCCGCGGCCAGATCAAAGAGTGTTCGGCTGCCATCGACCGGCAGGTCAAGGCGGTCGAGACGGCAGAGAAGGAGGAAAAGCGGCAGGCGCTTGAGCTGATCTACCGCGACGCGGCAGGGGAGGACCTGGCCCTGCTTATCCCGTTCGCAAGGTTGATGGAGGACCGCTGGCTCAACAAAACGGTGAGCCTTGCGGCCGCCGGGCGCGAGCTGCGCAGGGCGGTGGAGACGCGCCGGGAAGAGCTGCGAATTATCCGCACCACCTGCGGCGAAGATGCGGAAGCCTGCACGACCGAGTACCTGCGCGATCTCTCACTCAACGCCGCCTTGAACGAGTGCCAGCGCCGGAAGGACAGCCGTGCCCGGCAGCAGGCTGCCGAGGCCGCCCGGCGGAACGCGGAGGCCGCACGGGCCGCCGCCCCGGTCGTTTTGCCGCCGAGTCAGGAGGAACGGGAGATCTGCGCCGAGGCTGCCCAGGCCGCCCGGGCAGGTGCGTTTGTGACACCCGAAGGTCGCCTGGACACAAACCTGCTGCAGACCTTCGCCCAGCCCCAGGAGGAGCCCCAGCGCCGCCGCTACCGGTTCTGGGTCGAGTTTACACAAGAGGATATTGATTGGTTCAAGCAGTCTGCCGCCGAGCGGGGCTTCCGCTTTGGCAGCATCAAGTGATAGGAGGATTACATTATGGCATTCAGAACTGGAAATCAGGCCGCCCCTGCGGCCGGAACCGCAACCCGCCCTGCATCCCGCGCCCCGCAGTTTGAGACGGCCGGCACTGCCGCCCTGGCACCGGCTGCCCCCGGCAAACCGGTGGAAATCGAAACCGCCGGCGGAGACCACTTCTCGGCGTCCTTTGAAGAGGTCCGGCATTTCATCTGCGAGAAAGCGACCGACGCCGAGTGCAAAATCTTTTTGGAGACCTGCCGGGCCTATCGGCTCAACCCGTTCACGCGGGAAGCGTACCTCATCCACTACGACAACAAGAACGACGACACGCCCTGCACCATCGTCCTGGGCAAAAACTGCTACCTGCAGATGGCCGAGCGTCACCCCGCCTACGATGGCTTTGAAGCGGGTGTCATTGTGCTGAACGAGTCGGGGGTCGAGTACCGGGAAGGCTCTATCGTCTATGAGGGCGAGGAACTGCTGGGCGGCTGGGCCCGAGTCTACCGCAATGATCGCACCCGCCCGTCCTATGACGAGGTGAAGTTTTCCGAATACAACACCGGCAAGAGCCTCTGGGCGGCAAAGCCTGTTACCATGATCCGCAAGGTGGCGCTCGTCCATGCGCTGCGGGAGGCGTTCCCCAGCACTTACGGGCTGACCTACGACGAGTCGGAAATCGGCGTGGAGGTAGACGCAGAGGGCACCGCCCGCGAGCTGGACGATGACGCGCCCCGCAGCCTGCCCCGGCATGGCCGCAAGGCGCCCTCCAAGCCCGCGGTGGAGATTGTGACCGCCGATGCCAGCGACGATACCGGCGCAGTGGACGGCGAGGGAGACCCCTTCGCGGCGGGTGGTGATGCACAGTGATCGTCAGAGTAAAGGTCCCCCAGGGCGTGAAGGTGTCCGGCACGCTGACCAAGCCCGGCGAGCATAAAACGCTGGGCAACAAGCCGGTGTTCATCCTCAACGTTGAGGCGGCCAGCGAGAAAAAGGACGGCCGGTGGGAGAACTACTATGTGGACGTGAAAATCTGGGGCGAGCATCCAGAAATGGAGGATATGTACCAGAAAGGCGACTACATCGAGGCCGAGGGCCGCGAAATCGAGGACCGTCCCGGCAAGAACGGCGTTATCTACCACAGCATCACGGCCAAAGACGTGAAGCCGGGAGGTCTGGTGATCCTGCGCTGGATGCAGCAGGCCATCGATGCGATGCTGTCCGTCTCTACCCAGGCTCCGCCCATGATGACCGAGACGGACGAGAAAACGCCCTTCGACGACCCGACCGCCCAGCCGGTGCAGGCTTCAATGGATGACTACTCTGCCCAAGGCGGGGATGAGGAACTGGAACGCCAGCTCGACGCAACTGAGGAAGACGACTTGCCGTTTTGAACAGGCCGATGACGGGGAGGTGATGCAGATGGCCAAAGGACGGCTCGTCAGTACCAGCTTCTGGACAGACAGCAAGATCGTTGATGATTTCCTGCCGGAAGATAAGTACCTATACCTGTATTGTCTCACCAACCCGCATACCAACCTGTGCGGCTGCTACGAGGTCAGCGTCAAGCAGATCTCCGACGAGACAGGGTACGACCGGGATACCGTGGCGCGGGTGTTGCAACGCCTGGACGAGGTCCACGGGGTCGTACAGTACAGTGCAAAAACCAAGGAGCTGCTGATTTGTCACTGGTCGCGCTACAACTGGTCGGCATCGGACAAGCTGAACCGCCCTCTTCTGGGCGAGATACAGGGCATCAAGAACGAACGGTTCCGGGCCTTTGTGGCGGAGCTGTACAACGCCAGACCGTCCGTGACGGTCCCATTTGAGTGCGCCGCCCCAGTGGAAACCGCGCTGGAACCGGACGGAGAATCTGCGCCGGCCCCCAAAAAGAAGGAGCGGCATAAATACGGCCAATATGGTTGGGTCAAATTGACCGACGAGGAGTACGCCCGGCTCCGGGCCGATCTTGGCGAAGCAGAGCTGACCCGCTGCATCTCCTATGTAGACGAGAGCGCCCAGGGCAACGGGAACAAGAACAAGTGGAAGGACTGGAATCTGGTCATCCGCCGGTGCCACCGGGAGCAGTGGGGAACAGGGCGGCGCAACGCCGCAGCTCCTGCCGCCTCTGCCGGAACGATGGACGACCTGCGGGTCCTCCACGATATGTTTGGAGACGAAGGCCAATGACGAACAAAGATATGACGGAGCTGTTTTCGGTCATGCTGCTTGCATGGCCACAGGCGGAAATGTTCAAGGGCGGTATCGCCAAACTTGGGCCGACCATTGAGTTGTGGACGGCCTGCACCAAGGATATTGATTTCTGGACTGGCCAGCAGGCTGTGGTGCTCCTGTGCAAGACCAGCAAGTTCCCACCGACCATCGCCGAGTTCCGCCAGCAGGCAGAGGTTGTAGAGCAAAAGACCAGGGATTGCATTCTGGCCGATTGGGGCGGCCTCCGCCGGTGTGCGCTGGGTCTTAAAAGATTCAGCGGCATCGACCCTGCAGCCGTTCGCCGGTGGTACCAGGGCCTTCCGCCTGGGCTGGCAAAGTCGGCCGTCGACATGATGGGCGGCCCGGATAAGTTGCTGATCGGAGACGGCAAAGGTTTGGACTTTGGAGGATTCAGCCGGGCGTACAAGTCGGCCATGCGGAACAAAACCGCGCTTCCGGCCGGGCAGAAGAAATTGAAAGGAGTTTAACCATGGAAAAACTGTTCAACGGGCTGGTGCTCTCGCTTGAAGCGGACACCCTGCACGACTTCAAGACCGATTTTTCGAACGTCCTCACGGATACGCTTGCTAAAATGCAGAAGGCAGGGGAGACCGAAGGCACGGTGACGGCCAAAATCAAAATCACCCTGTACAGCCGGGTCAACGACCTGGGAGTGCCCTACAGCGAGCCGCTGTTTGTCCATGAGGTGACAGGCTCGGTCCCCCAGAAGCAGACGGCCAAGGGCGAGCTGGGCGGTGATTACTCGCTGGAGTATAACGCCCAGGCCAAGAGCTACACCCTGCGGCCAGCTGATGTGGCCCAAACCACGCTGGACGATTACACCTAACCCTGAAGGAGTGAGCTGCCGTGTTCTATGCCATAGAACACTACCCCGACCCCACGGCCGGGGAGGCCATGCAGAGAATCAAACGGAAAGAGAGGAACGAGCGGATGAACGCAGGGAAACGCTTTGAGGCCGATTGGCGGGAGAGCATCGCCAAAGCGGAAAACGTCTGGTACTACCGGTTTAGGGATTCGCCTGCTACATACTACGGAGGCGCCCAGGATGGTATCCGCTTCGCGGCCGACAACATCTGCGACTGTCTGGTTTATGCTTATCCCTGCCTGCATTTGTTTGAACTTAAAACGGTGGAGACGCCCAGCGCCAGCCTGACGAGCCTTTTCGGGGAGTTTGACCCCGAAAAAAGGCTCTACAAAAAAGAAAAACACCTGCTGGAAATGGCCCGGGTCGCCCGGTGCCCCGGCATAGATGCGTCGGTGGTCATCAACTTCCGGGCGACTGGCCACACCTACGCCTGCGCTGCGGGCAAGGTCCTGCGGCTGCTGGACGATGCCCGGGCCGGTGGCCGGAAATCCATCCTCGAAGCATGGTGCAAGACCCACGGCGTGGAGGTCGCGGGGCGGAAGCTCAAGGTCAACTGGCGATACGATGTGATGGGGCTGCTGGAGGCCCTGAAGGAGAAAACCAATGAAAATTATCAAGATTATGCCCGGCCATGAGCCGGTAATGGCCGACATTGACAATACCCTGAAAGCCTTGCAGCGGGCGGTCGGCGGCTACATTGAGACGGTGACGCTGCCGCGCACCGGCCTGGTGGCCATTGTCAACGAAGAAGGCCACCTGCTGGGCCTGCCCGTGAATGGCGCTTTGAACATCGGTCCGTTGGTAGGACAGCTTCTGGTTGGCACGGTGCTGGTGGCGAGGGCCGCCCCTGGGGTGGAGGATTTTTACAGTGTTCGGGCTTGCGACCTGGGCCTGATCCGCTCCTGCTGGGTGCCGGTGAAAGGGGAGAGGGCCGAATGAAAATCTTTGCAAAGAAACGCCGTTCCGCAAAACCATGGAACGACGCCGCCTGTATGGGGTACGCAGCCGTTGCCATGCGCCGCTTGGGGTTTGAGCTGGCAACGGTCTGGAACGTGATAGCCGAGATGCACCGCTGCTTGGATGAAATCAGCATTGAGGATGCCGCAACGCAGCCGATCATCCGCAATTTGGAAGGAGAAGAACAATGAAACAGAATCGGGAATTGCTGCTCCGCAGGGCCTGGGTCGTGGCTCTGCAAACGGGTTTCCTCGGGTTTGGACTGCTGTCCATCGGGCTGCTGGGAGGGATCGCCGAATCCCTCGGCCCCTGGTGGTTGTACGGGCTGGCAGTCGTGGGAAGCTGCTGTATTTCGTTCATGCTGCTGCAGGCCTCTCGCGCGGCGGAGAGAGCGGTAAAGGTTTGCGAGAGCCGCTATAAGGCTGTCCCGGTTCCGAGAATCGCACGCTGCAGCAAGGGCACAGTAAAGAAAGGCAAAGGCCATGGCATCCATTACAAGGCAAGTCAGGGGCGAAGCGCAGAAAGCCATCGCCAAGTCGTTTGAAGGTCTGTGCGGCAGGCACAGCCGCTGGGAGGTCTGGGCCGATTGGATTACCATGTCGGCCTGCTCCATCTCCAATGCGGTAGACCAGACGCACCGGGAAGCCCGAGAAAAAATCTTCCTCAACGCCCGGGAGAAATACGCCGAGGAAGAAATGCGGGTCATGGCCGAAATGCTGGGGATGGTCGTCGCGGCCCTGGACGAAAACCCGGACCAGGATCTGCTGGGCGAGATTTTCATGACGCTGGGTCTCGGCAACGAGCACAACGGGCAGTTCTTCACGCCCTACAACGTATGCCGGGCAATGTCAGAACTCACGATCGGGGACGTCGCGGCCCAGGTAGAGGCGCAGGGCTGGATCTCAGCCGCAGACCCGGCCTGCGGCGCAGGGGCGCTGCTAGTGGCCTTCGCAAACGAATGCCGCCGCCCCGGGCATGAGGTCAACTACCAAACGTCGGTGCTATTTGTAGCCCAAGACATCGACTACATTGTTGGCCTGATGTGCTACATCCAGCTCAGTCTGCTGGGCTGTGCGGGCTATGTGGTCATCGGGGATTCGCTGGCCCACCCGTCCACCGCCTATGACCGGCGGGGGCTGATCCCGCGGGATGAGGGCAATGTCTGGTACACACCCATGTATTTTCGGGACGTTTGGCACTGGCGGAGGCTGTGGGCACAGGTGGACCTGATGTGCGCCCCCAAAGAAGGCGCTTCCGGCCCGCAGCCTGCACAGCAAGCACAGAAAAAGGCGGCCCCGCCGCCGGAGCCGGCAAAGCCGTCTTTTAACGAGAACAAAAACGGACAGCTGACGCTGTTCTGAAAGGAGCAAATCGTGAGTAATGAAGTTGTATGGATTGAGATAAGGGAGCTTTATCCGCACCCGGAAAACCCGCGCAAGGACCTGGGCGACCTGACCGAGCTGGCCGACAGCATCAAGGTGAATGGCATTCTCCAAAACTTGACTGTCGTGCCCCGTATGGTGACCGGGGAAATCACGGGAGAAACCTGGCAGAAGGGCTATACTGTCGTCATCGGACACCGCCGGCTGGCGGCTGCCAAGCAGGCCGGGCTGAAGGAACTGCCCTGTATCGTCGCCGACATGAGCCTGCGGGACCAGGTGCGCACCATGCTGATGGAGAACATCCAGCGGGCCGACCTCACCCTTTACGAGCAGGCGCAGGGATTCCAGATGATGATGGACATGGGGGACACGGTGGAGGACATTGCCCGTAAGTCCGGCTTCTCGCAATCCACCGTCCGCCGTCGGGTCAAGCTGCTGGCTCTCGATCAGGAAAAATTAAAGGCTTCGGTCGAGCGCGGCGCAAACCTCATGGATTACATGGAGCTGGACAAAATCGAAGACACAGCCCTGAAAAATGAGGTGCTTGACGCGATCGGCACTAACAATTTCAGAAATAAGCTGGCGGTCGCGATTCAGACCGAGAAAAATCGGAAGTTCATCGCCGACCGCGTGGCCGACGTGAGTCAGTGGGCCACGCAGATTGAAAGGGCTGACTGGCAGAAATACACATATGTGCGAAACTACGGTCTGTGGAACTGGAAGAAGGATTCGGTGGTAGAGCGCCCGGCCGACGCGGACACGGTGCAGTATTACTACTGCATCGGCCGGGAGCAGGTGGACATCTACAAGGATAAGTCCGACTCGCAGAGTGAAGACGCCGCAGCAGAGCGCCGGGAAATGGAACGCGAGGCATATGAGAGACGCCGGGCCGATTTGGCCGCTGCCAGCCTGCGGGCCTTCAACCTCCGCCGGGAGTTTGTCGCCGGTATCTCCAACGCTTACGCCAAGTCTTGCCTTCATGACATTCTGCGTCTGGCCGGTCAGGTCTGTTTTATGGCGGAGGACGGGGATGCAGATCTGGACCAGGGTCTGCTTGCGGGATTGCTGGAAATCCAGGCCGACCCGGAAAACGAACCTTTCCCGATGGAAGCCTATGAGGCCGAGATGGAGCGCTGCCCGGAATATACCCTCCTTGCGACGTTGTACGCATCGATCGACAGCGACCGCCTGGAGTACTGGGGAAGCCATTGGGATACGGAAAATCGCAGGTCGGTTCTTGTGCACGAAGAAAACAGGATTCTGGATTTCGTCTATGACACGCTGGAAACGTTTGGATACCAGATGTCCGACGAAGAGGCGGCCTTGCAGGATGGAACGCATGAACTGTTTCGGGAGGACACGGCAGGGTGATTTGACCTGATGTTACGCACCACGGCAGGTGTGCAGCTGCTCTTTTCTCCCGGCTGCACGATGGGAGCTTGCGCCGTCTGCTTCAAGGCCCAGCGGCGATTTTATAGAACGGAGGACGGGGCATGACACGGCAAGAACTGGAAAAACACTTGGAACGGCGGCGGACGCTGATGGAGTGCGAGGATATTCTGCAAAACCTCAGGCGGTCCGTCGGACCGGGCACACAGGCTCTTACCGGCATGCCCCACGCACCAGGCGTAAAAGACAAGGTGGGCGACCTGGCCACAGAGATAGCCTACATGGAGGGCCGCGTGGCCGGGCTGCAGGCCGAAGTGGATGAGCAGGCGCAGGCGGTGCGCCAATTTATAGCCGGAGTGCAGGACGATCACCTCAAGATCATCCTGTCGCTCCGGTATATCCGCGGGTTAACGTGGATCGAAGTCGCCCTTGTGCTGGGCGGCCGGAACACCGGCAGCGGCGTCAAGTCGGCCGTGCGGCGCTTTTTCGAGGCGGGAGAATCCGGGGAATCGAAAAGTTGAATCGCTGTGCATCGCTGTGAACCGCTCTGAACCCTTGTGCACCCCACCCCCGATGTGCTATCATACACTCGTAAAATCCTACATAGCCGAGGCGACCGTCGAAAGATGGCCGCCATTTTTGTTTGAAGGAGGTGCATATTCACGCACGGCCCGCGTTGCTCCTTTGCGCGGGGTTCACTGCCCGGCTCCTGGAACAGTCGCCGCTGTTCCAGGGGGCGGGTGCTGGAATCAAAGGAGAGTAACAATGTTTGGAATTGTTGTTCTGACTGTTTATGCGGCGCTGATGATCGGCGTCACACTGATCTTCACCCGCAGAGCGGCCAGCGCAGAAAGTTTTCATGTGGCAGACCGGCGCATCGGGGCCATGGTGGCGGCTATGAGCATTGCGGCTACCTGGATCTGGGCGCCGTCTTTGTTTACATCGTCCGAAATGGCCTACAGCAAGGGAGTTCCGGGAATGTTTTGGTTCCTGGTGCCCAACGTGCTGTGTCTGATCCTTTTTATCCCTTTCGCAAAACGCATTCGGAAGCAGTATCCCGAAGGTATCACCCTCACTGGATACATGACCGAACGATACCGCTCCCCCAAGGTCAAAGGCATCTATTCCTTCCAGCTGGGCGCGCTGGCCGTCCTCTCAACGTCCGTGCAGCTCCTGGCCGGCAGCAAGACGCTGGCCCTGCTCACAGGCTTGCCTTTCTGGAGCATGACGCTTGCCCTGGCGGCCATCGCTTACTCCTACTCCCGCTTCTCCGGTATCAAGGCGTCGGTGGCTACCGATGTCGTCCAGCTCGGCATCATCCTTCTGGGCGGCGCACTGCTGGTGGCCATGAGCTTGCAGCTGACCGGCGGCGTGGATACGGTCATCGCGGGTCTCGGCTCGGTCACTGGGGAGTACGGCTCTTTGGTATCAGCCTCCGGCGTCGAGGTGCTGCTGAGCTTCGGCCTCCCGACGGCGGTCGGCCTTATCTCTGGGCCGTTTGGAGACCAGTGCTTTTGGCAGCGGGCCTTCTCCATTCGGGAGGACCGCATCGGCCGGTCGTTCTTCGCTGCGGCCCTGCTGTTTGCCCTTGTCCCCATCGCTATGGGCACGGTGGGCTTTTTGGCCGCAGGCTCCGGCTTCCAGGCGGCAGACCCCGGCATGGTGAACTTTGAGTTTGCCATGTCGATGCTGCCCGATTGGGTGCTGGTGCCCTTCCTGTTTATGGTTATCTCCGGCCTGCTCTCCACGGTGGACAGCAACCTGTGCGCTGCGGCGTCCCTCACCACGGACTGGATGACCGGGGAGGGGGCCGAGAACATCCGCGCTTCCCGGCGCGTCATGCTGGCCCTGCTGCTGGCAAGTATCCTGATCGCCAATATTCCGGGCCTGACCGTGACCCACCTGTTCCTGTTCTATGGCACCCTGCGCGCTTCCACGCTTCTGCCTACGGTGATGACGCTGCTGGGCAAGCGGCTCTCGGCTGACGGGGTGTACGCTGGTGTCCTGACCGCCTTGTGTGTCGGGCTGCCCATCTTTGCCTGCGGCAACCTCATGGACATCCCTGCGCTCAAAACGATAGGCAGTCTGACGACCGTGCTGTCGAGCGGCGCAGTCGCCATTATCGCCTCCAGAAAGGAGGTGGATAAGACATGATGGAGATCGTTGAAAAGCGTCTTTCTGAGCTGAAGCATCCCGCCCAGAATGTGCGGATGCACAGCCAGAAGCAGATCAAAGAATACTGCCGCAGCATCTCCAAATACGGGCAGACCAAGCCGATGGTCATTGACGAGGATGGGGTCATCCTGATCGGAAACGGCCTGTACGACGCCCTGCTGGCAATGGGTCGGGAGAGCGGCTCCTGCATGGTCAAAGCCGGCCTGACCGAGAAGGAAAAGAAAAAGCTCATGCTGGCCGACAACCGCATCTATTCCCTGGGTGTGGACAACATGAGCGTCTTTGATGAGATCATCGCAGAGCTGGACGGGGATTTCGACATCCCCGGCTATGACGATGACCTCCTCAACAGCCTCATCGCGGACGCCGGGAACGTGGACGAGATGCTGGCCGGATACGGCATCGTCAGCGACGAAGACCGGGCCGGCATGGAGCGGGCAGGGGAGCGCTATCGCGAAAACGAAGCAGCCTTCGAGCAGGGAGCCGAGGAAGTACGCCCTGTGCCGCAAAACGCCCCTGTACCCCAGGACGGCCAAGGAGACGCCTCTCCCAGCGGCTTTTCCGCCGGGGCCGAGGTAACACCCGCCTCCGCCGAGAACGTCCAGGACGCCCCAGCAGAACGGTTGCAACGAAGATTCATCATCTGCCCCCGCTGCGGCGAAAGAATTTGGCTGTGAGGTGGGCAGATGAGCATACGTAGAAAAGAAGGAAGCATGGATGTGGTGCAGGCCGCGCGGCTGCGCATCCGCAACGTGTTCTCCAACGGCGTCCCGGTCTACATGAGCTTTTCAGCCGGCAAGGACAGCCTGTGCATGAGCCACCTGGTCTATGACCAGATCATGCAGGGGCGCATTGATGCCAGCTTGCTGACGGTCGTATTCATCGACGAGGAAGCGCTCTACCCCAGCATGGAGGCTATGACCCTGCGCTGGCGGAAACGTTTCCTCAGCGTGGGGGCGCAGTTCCGCTGGTATTGCCTGCCGCTTAAACAGATCTCTGTCCTGCGCCAGCTCCAGAACTCGGAGAGCTGGATCACCTGGGAGCCGGGCAAAGAGGATTGCTGGGTGCGGACCCCTCCGCCCTGGGCGATACGCTCCTGCCCTTATCTGGAATATGTCGGCCAGATGACCTATCAGGACTTCCTGACCAAAATCACCCGCGACGGTATCCAGATGACCGGCGTGCGGGCCAGCGAGTCGGTCCAGCGGCTGCAATACATCGCCCGGATGGAGACAAAAGAACACGGTCTGAGCAAGCGAAACATCATCGCTCCCATCTATGACTGGAAGGACAATGATATCTGGCTCTACATCAAGGAGCACGACCTGGATTTCCCGGAAGCCTACATGGATCTGTACCGGGTCGGGACGCCAAAGCCGCGTCTGCGGCTGAGCAACTATTTCGCGTCGGAATCCATCGCCGGGCTGCGGCAGGTGGCCGAGGTTGACCCCACCCTCTGGGAGCGGATCGAGCGCCGGGAGCCGAACGCCTACCTGACCTTACTGTATTGGGACAGCGAGATGTTCCACCGCTCTACCCGCAAGCGCAGACAGATGGAAGGTGAAGTCCAGAAGGATTACAAGGCCATCCTGACCGAAATGCTGCTGAAGCACCCGGAAAAGTATTTCACCAACCCCGGCACCTATCGGGTGGCGATGCAGTACCGGCGCTTCTTCATCAAGTCGGCCAATATGATGACCCCCAAGAGTATGCGCACCATGCACGATGCCCTGGTGGCAGGCGACCCCAAGCTGCGCAGTCTGCGGGCCTTGTTCACCACCGTCTATACCGACTACGCCAACTATAACCGCGCAGATATTGCCCGGCGAAAGGAGGCGGATGAGGCATGAGCGAGATGGATCTGTTCGCCCCGCTGGCCTCCCTCCGATGGGTGGAGCGCGACAGGCTGCGGGCAAACGATTACAACCCCAACAAGGTCAGTGAGGATAACCTGAAGCTGCTGACCCAATCCATCCTGACCAACGGATGGACGCTGCCCATTGTGGTCCGTCCTGATTACACCATCATCGACGGCTTCCACCGCTGGACGGTAGCCGGCCGTGAACCACTGCTCACCAGGCTGGGCGGCAAGGTGCCTGTGGTCATCGTGGACCATCACGGGGATGGCAGCGCCGATGTGTACGGCACTATCACCCACAACCGCGCCCGCGGCACCCATCTGCTGGAACCCATGAAGGCCATTGTCAAGCGGCTGATCGATGAAGGCAAGAGCATTCAGGAGATCGGCAAACAGCTTGGCATGAAGCCGGAGGAAGTTTTCCGCCTGAGCGACTTCACGCGGGAGGATTTTTTGGAGATGATGACCAGGGGCGTGAGCGGATACAGCCGCGCTACCCTGTACCGCAAGGTATGATGGACCCGAAGACAGCCGTCCGGCCGAACGCCGGGCGGCCTTTTTGGTCGGGAAAAGGTACTGTCAGAAGACCCCGGATAGGGTCGCGGGTTCGCCGACCCCGAATCGCAGCTAGTTACCGGTTGAAAAATCCCTGATTTCAGTTCTCTTTTGGGAGGTGGTCCGATGGCTGAACAGAGAAAAGAAAAAATCACTGACCAGACCACCGTGACCATCGCGGAACTGGCCGTGATTTTGGGCCTGACTTCTCGCAGAATCCGCCAGCTTGCGGAAGAAGGTGTGCTCCATACAGTTGCAAAAAACGCCTATCCGCTGGCAGAATCGGTGCAGGCTTACCTGCGTTTTCTATCCGCGCGGATGCCTGAGGACGACGAGGTAAAATATGAAAAAGCTAAGAGGGCCGCCGAACTGCAGTTCCGGGCAGGGCGGGCAAAAAAGATGAAGCTCGAAGTGCAGGAGCTGGAAGGCAAGATGCACCGCAGCGAGGATGTCAAGGCCATGACAGATGACCTTATCTATGCGGTGCGCAGTGCCCTCAACGCCATGCCCGGCCGCCTGGCGGTAGACGTGGCAGCCCTGACCACACCGGCGGAGACCAGCGACCGGATACGCCGGGAAGTGCACCTTGTGATGCAGGAACTGGCTGGGTACGAGTATGACCCGGAAAAGTATGCAGAGCGCGTCCGGCAGCGCCAGGACTGGGAAGGCAGTGCTGACCCACCCGATGACGAATAAGACCGCGGCCGCCCGGCTCAACCGCGCCATCCGCGATTCTGTCGCCGCCATGGCCCCGCCGGATGACCTGACGGTGACGGAGTGGGCTGAGAAGTACCGCCGCCTGTCCCGGGAGGCCAGCGCCGAGCCTGGCCCTTGGCGGACAGAACGCACCCCCTACCTGCGGGAGCCGATGGATGCTTTCACCGACCCCCGGGTGCGCCGCATCGTGATGGTAGCCGCGTCCCAGGTCGGCAAGTCGGAGCTGCTGAACAACGTCATCGGCTACATCATCGACGAGGACCCCGGCTCCATCCTGTTCATCCACCCCACCACCATCGACGCCAAGGAGTATTCCAAGCTCCGTATTGCGCCGATGGTACGGGATTGTCCGACCCTGAGCAAAAAGGTTGCGGACCCCAAGAGCCGCGACAGCGGCAACACCATCCTGCAAAAGAGCTATCCCGGCGGTATCCTTACCATGTGCGGTTCCACCGAAGCCCATGCCCTGGCATCCAAGCCCATCCGGTACGTGTTGGGTGACGAGCGGGACCGCTGGGCAACGAGCGCCGGCACAGAGGGCGACCCCTGGGCGCTGGCCATGGCCCGGCAGACCACCTTTTACAACGCAAAAGCGCTGGAGGTGAGCACGCCGACCATCAAAGGCGCCAGCGCAATCGAAGCCTCCTACGCCGAGGGCACCATGGAACGCTGGAAGAGCCAGTGCCCTCATTGCGGCGGGTATCATGAGATCCGTTTTCAGGATATCCGCTACGAGTACGAGGAACAGATCATTGCCGGAAAGAAAACCTACCAGGTCAACAGCATTTCCTATATTTGCCCAGAGTGCGGGTGCATCTCGACCGAGTACGAGATGAAGCGTCAGCCCGCTCGGTGGGAAGCTGAGAATCCAGCCGCCTATGCCAGCGGCTGCCGCAGCTTCTGGCTGAACGCCTTTGTGTCCAGCTGGGCGACCTGGGAGAGCATCATCCGCAAGTATCTGGCCGCCATCGGCAGCACCCGGAAGATGCAGGTGGTCTACAACACCTGCTTCGGCGAGTTGTGGGAAGACCGCGGCGACATCGAGGACGAGGATACCCTGATGGGCCGCCGGGAGGATTACGGCACGCGGCCGGACGGCTCCCCGGTGGAGCTGCCCGACGGCGTGCTGGTGCTCACTGCCGGTGTCGATACCCAGGACGACCGCATGGAATACGAGGTCGTCGGCCACGGGCATTTCGGGGAGACCTGGGGCATCGAAAAGGGCCTCGTCATGGGCCGCCCGGATGACCCGGAGACCTGGGCCAAGCTGGACGAGCTGGTCTTTGACCGGACATTTCGCTTTGCGAACAACATTGGCCTGCGAGTGTCCATGTCCTTTGTGGACGAAGGCGGCCATTTCACCCAAGATGTACGGATGCAGTGCCGCGCCCGGCTGGGCAAAAAGGTGTTCTGTGTCAAGGGCTTCGACGGCGAAGACCGGCCCTATACCGCCCCGCCCAAAAAGCAAAAGATTATCGTGGGCAAGGTTCAGGTTGGTACCTGCTGGCAGTACCAGCTGGGCGTCGATTCTGGAAAGGAGATCATCATGGACAACCTCAAAGTGCAGACGCCCGGCCCCAAATACTGCCACTTTCCCCGGCGGGACGACTACGGCAGCGCCTATTTCAAGGGCCTGCTTTCTGAGACAAAGGTTTACGACCCCAACAAGCGCCACCCGTGGGCGTGGAAGAAGATACCCGGCCACGAGCGAAATGAGCCGCTTGACTGCCGGAACTACGCACTGGCGGCCTTTAAGGTCCTCCCGGTTAATCTGGACGCCATCGACCACAGCTTGAAACTTGCCAGCGGTAAAGCCGTACCGCAGCCCGTTGCAACCCCTGCGGCGGCTGTGCCACGGCCGGCAGCGAAGAAGCGCCGGGGGACGAACAGATTCTTTGACGATTGGTGATGAGTATGGACAAAGTTGAACTGAGAGCGCGGCTGGAGTTTCGCCAGAAATCGCTCTCCAAACTACGCAAGGCGTATCTGGCCCTGCTGGACGGAGGGGTCAAGAGCTATACCATCGACGACCGGCAGCTTACCCGCTTCGATTTGCCCGACCTGAAAAACGCCATCGAACAGATGGAGGATGAGGTGGACGAGCTGGAAGCGCAGCTGAAAGGCCGCCGCCCGCGGAAAGCATTCGGCATTGTGCCGCGTGACTGGTAGGTGAGCGAGATGTATCTTGATAAGAAAACAGGGCTGTATCTGCCCAATACGGTGCGGCCCAAGGCCAAAGGGTACAGTGAGGCTGGGGCCAGCCTGACTCGTCGGGCGACCAAGGGCTTTATCCCAAACAGCGGGTCGCCCAACGAGGACATCAACTACAACAACGCCACCCTCCGCCAGCGGGCAAGGATGCTCTACATGGCGTCGCCGGCGGCGACGTCGGCCATCAATACCAACCGCACCAAGGTGGTGGGGGTAGGTTTGAGCCTGAAACCGGCTGTCAACCGGGAAATTCTTGGACTTACGCCCGAAGCAGCCAAGGAGTGGCAGCGCAAGACCGAGGCCGAGTTCCGGCTTTGGTCGTACAAACATGAGAACTGCGACGCCATCGGGATGAACAATTTCGAGGGGCTGCAGCAGCTCGCCTTGAAGTCTTGGCTCATGTCGGGTGATGTATTCGTGCTGATCAAGCGGGCCAAGCCGACCGCCCTGAACCCGTACTCCCTGCGCCTGCACATCGTCGAGGCCGACCGTATCTGCACGCCATCCAAGTACGGCAGCAGCATGACGATGGGCGGCTACACCGAAGGGAAGGTCCCCGATGGTGAGGACGGAGCTGGCAACATGGTCTACGACGGCGTGGAGGTAGATGGCGATGGGCGGGTGGTGGCCTATTACGTCAGCAACGTTTATCCCCGGCAGATCACCGCCCAGATACAGAAATGGACCCGCGTGATTGCTTACGGTGAAAAGACCGGCCTGCCCAACATATTGCAGGTCATGGACAGCGAACGCCCCGACCAGTACCGGGGTGTACCATATCTGGCCCCAGTCATCGAGCCGCTGCTGCAGCTGCGCCGATATACCGAAAGCACCCTCATGGCAGCGTTGGTCCAGTCCTTTTTCACAGCGTGGATCACCACCAAGACCAACCCGGCCGAGATACCCATCAACGAGGTGGGGGCGGGCGACATCGCGGGCATCCCATCGGCAAACCCCATCGAAAACAATCTTTCGAGAAGCGAGAATGAGTATGAAATGGGTCCGGCCACTACGCTGCACCTGGCCGAAAACGAGGATGTCAAGTTCGGCAACCCTGACATTCCGACAGCGAGCTTTGATGATTTCGTTAAGGCGATTTGCCGCCTTATCGGCGCAGCCCTAGAATTACCTTATGATGTGCTGATCAAGGAGTTCAATTCTAGCTACTCTTCCTCTCGTGGAGCGCTACTGGAAGCGTGGGAAGCATTTAAGATGCGTCGCAAGTGGTTTGTGGACGACTTCTGCCAGCCGGTCTACGAAAATTGGCTGGCAGAGGCGGTGGCCCTGGGTCGCATCAAGGCTCCCGGCTTCTGGACGGACCCACTTATCCGTGCTGCATGGTGCAGCGCACGATGGATTGGACCGGTACAGGGTAGCCTTGACCCCAAGAAAGAGGCCGAAGCCAACCTGTTACTGATCGATCATGCCATCAAAACACATGAGCAGGTGACACGGGAAACAAGCGGCGGAGACTGGGAAGAAAACGTCGAGCAGCTGGCCCGGGAAAATGCAGCTTTGGAAGCGGCTGGTGGAAAGAAGGTCACATTGATTCAGGCAGACCCTGCCGAACCAAGCGACTCTGATTCCTCCAAAGGCGGCAATAAAGAGTGAGGTGCGAATATGAGCAAAAAAACAGGTTATCCGGCGGGCGTAAATATCCGGCGGAACGTCTATGCCATGGCCTCCACCGATGGCCAGAGCGCCGAGATTACCATGTATGGCGATATCTATGAGAAGCGGCCTACCGACTGGGACGGCAACCCTGTGGAAGGGCAGTTCGTCCTTCTGTCCGATTTTCTGAAAGATCTGGATCAGATTTCAGGTTGCAAGGAGATCACCATCCGCATGAACAGCTACGGCGGCGACGCCGGGGTGTCCAACACCATCCACAACCGCCTACGGGAACTGGCTAGAGATGGCGCAAAGCTCACCTGCATCGTAGACGGTGTGGCGATGAGCGGAGGGTCGTTGATCATGTGCGCTTGCGACACAGTGAAGGTCAACCCTTCCAGTCTTATCATGATCCATAAGTGCTGGACGTTTCTTTTCGGAGGGTACAATGCCGATGAAATGCGAGAGTTGGCCGCACAAAACGATGCCTGGGATAAGATGCAGGTTGAGATCTACCACCGCAAGACGGGTCTGTCCGAAACGGTCCTCTCTCACATGATGTCCGACACCACCTACATGACTGGGCGTGAAGCGCTTGAAAAAGGATTTGCCGACGAACTGCTGGAGAATGCAGATTCGGTAAGCATTGCGGCTTCCGCCGACCGCCGTCGCCTGTATGTGGGAGGCCGGGCAATGCATTTCACCCCCGGCATGACCTTGCCGGAAGGAATTCCCACTGTTACGCCCGGGGCATTCGTCCCGGATCAAACCTATACTACCCCGCCGGCAGCAGCTGGCGGCGACACAGGAGGTAACTCTATGACTTTGGAAGAACTCAGGGCGAAATACCCGAACGAAATCGCCCAGGCAGAAGCGGCTGCTGCCGCTTCCGCCGACCATTCCGAGGCAATCAATGCCGCGATCCAGGCGGAGCGCCAGCGGATGCAGGAAATCGACGAGGTGTCTAGTCTGCTTGATCCCGTGGCAGTGCAGGATGCTAAGTATGGAGAGCATCCTAGTACGGCGGCGGAGTTGCTGCTGGCCGAAGCTAAGAAGGCGGCCAAGCAGGGCGACAAATTTCTGGCCGATTTGCGTAATGACGCAAAAGCATCTGGCGTCGATGGAGTACCGGCCGCGCCCGCCCCCGAAAGCAATGATAATCAGGGGAAAAAGACCCCCGAGGTCCGTATGGCTGAGGCTCGAGCAACCATCAAGGATCTGCTGGGCAAGAAGGAGGGCTAACAACAATGATCAACCTGAGTGGAAAAATCGGAGAGATGAACTACGACGGACTGTTCACCAGTATGGAACCTGCCCAGCAGGTGCATGGCGGTGTGATCCGCAAAGTGACCGGAAAAGCCGTTGCCATGAAGCGCGGCACTGTTCTGGCGAAGTCTTCCGGCACCGCCGGGGATGGCAAGCTGGTGGTTCTTGGGACGGAAGCAGGCTCCGACGAGACTTTGACCCCCGACTGCATCCTGTGTGATGATATCGAGGTCGGGACTGAGAACGACGAACCGGTGGCAGTTTACACGGCCGGCTGCTTCGACCCGGAAAAAGTTACGGTCGCAGACGAATATACCATCACTGAGAGCGACAAGGATGCACTGCGGATGCGGGGCATCGTATTTAAGGCCGCTGCTCCCGCAAACTGAGGAGGTTCCTATGGCTGCTGTATTGAATTTTTTTGATACCTATATGCTGCTGGCGATTACTGAAGAAATCGTCCCGCAGCAGACTTTTTTCAAAGATCGGTATTTTCCTACGGGTGCGAACGACATCTTCCGATCTGATAAGGTGCTGACCGAGTACCGCAAGGGTGATCGGAAAATGGCTGCCTTTGTTTCTGCCCGTGCGGGAGATATTCCGGTGGATCGTCGCGGGTATGAGATCCATGAGTACCAGCCCGCATTTATCGCGCCCAGCCGTTTGCTGACTCTGGACGACCTGAACAAGCGCGGCTATGGCGAAGCAATCTACGCCAACAGCACCCCGGCTGAACGGGCAGCTAGGCTCCAGCAAGACGATCTGACCGACATGGACCGGCGCATCATTCGCCGCGAGGAATGGATGTGCGCCCAGACTATGATCAACAACGCCTGCACCATGCAGACCTACATCGACGACAAGACCGAAGGAGAAACCCTGTACGTCAAGTTCTTCGATGATACCAGTGACCACACCTACACTGTCGCCAACAAGTGGAACGCCGAAAATGGCGATTTCTTCGGCGATGTGCGCAATATGGCACGTTTGCTCTCCAGCCGGGGTCTGCGTGCCGCCGACCTGGTGATGGGCGTGGATGTGGCAGATGCGCTGCTGGAAATGGACAAGGTACGGGAACTGCTGAACAAGAACAGCGGTATTATCGTCGGCCAGATCGAGCAGGAACTGTCCGCTTACGATGGCGTAGCATTCATGGGCATTCTGAATTTCGGTGGCTATAAGCTGAACCTGATCTCGGTCGATGAAACCTATGTCGATGACAACAACTCCACTCAGCGGTATTTCCCGGCTACCTCGGCGATGGTCACGGCGCCCGGCTGTGGTCACCTGATGTATGGCCAGATCACGCAGATCGACCATGGCTCCATTGATCCGGTCACCTATGCAGCGGCTCGTGTCCCCAAGTTTATCCTGGACCAGCCCAACGACAAACGCAAGCTGCGCCTGGCCTGCCGTCCGCTGGCTGCACCCCATAACTATTGCCCGTATATCTACGCAGCAAACGTCGTGGGTTGAGAAAGGAGCTGCACTATGAAGATTAAGATCATCAGCGGGACTTATGGCCATCGCCCTGCCGGTGCAGTCCATCCGCAACCCATTTCGGTGGGAGAAACCTGTGATGTCCCTGAGGTGGAGGCCAAACGCCTGGTTGACCTTGGGATTGCTCTCCCTGTCGCGCAGATGACCGTCAATGACGTTGCAACGGCCCCTGTGGCCTCTGCCGAACTCGGGCCGGGTGTTACCATGAACATGGGCGACCCCCCCTCGGACGGCCATGCCCTTGAAGATGGCGAGGTGCTGGACGTCGTGGACGGTCATTTCACGGTGGAAAGCCTGATGAAGATGACCCGCGCCGACATGGAGTCTCTGGCCGAGGATCTGGGACTGGACGTGTCCAGCTGTAAGAGCAAGGCTGACGTGGCTGCCGAACTGTCTAAGGTTGACATTGACCCGCCCGAGCCTGGTGACGGCGAGGCTCTGCCCGAGATCGGTGCGGAGGCCCCGGTTGTATGAGTGGCTTCAAAGAGATGGTTGATGCCGATATCCACAATGTGTTCCTCAATACAAGCGAGTTTGCGGAACGGAGAACCATCCGGTACGACGGAGACACCTACGAGGATATTCCTGTTGTATTGACCGGCTTGAAAGAGCAGGATCGGCGACAACTACAGTCCGATCATGTCCAGGGCCTCTACCTTGTCACGTCCGTGCTCCACTGCGCCCTGTCCGACCTGGGCGGCAAACAGCCCGAAAAAGGCGGGCGGATCGAGGTCAACGACGAAGAAGGCGGCGGAGGATTTTTCCGCCGCTTTTACGTGGCGTCCTCGGTCTGTGAAATGGGGATGCTGCGGGTGGAACTGGAGGCGATTGACGAATGAGCGACATCACAAACGAGAAGACCAAGCATGCTGTCTATGCCGGCATTACGGTGGATATCGCTGAGGACAGCCTAGACCGTGTGCAAAAGCTGTTGGCAGGCATCAGCGGCGGCTGGCAGAAAGCCGTCGGCAGCGCCCTGTCCCGGGCGGCGGCCGCGGGTCGGACCGAAGCAAAGCGGCCTGTTCTGGCCGAATATGCCATCGACCAGAGCACCTATCTGCGCGAGACGCGCACCATCAATCATTTTGAGCGGAGTGCAGACGGATCTATCTCGGTGGCCTTTGCTTTCGCCGGATACGTGATTCCCTTGCTACAGTTCAATACCAGCGTGGACAGCAGCGGACGGGTGGTCACCCAGGTGAAGCGGAACGGTGCGGCCGAAACGCTCAACCACGCTTTTAAGGCGCAGATGGGCCCGCATATCGGCATCTATGAGCGCACCGGCGCCGGCCGATGGCCTGTGAAGGAGCTGTACGGCCCTGCCACGCCCCAGATGATGTACTCTAACGAGGCTGTCATGGACGCTGTGGAGGAAAAGATGGCAGATACCTACAACCGGCGCATCGAACATGAAGTCGACGCACTGCTGAATGGATGGAGGCGGTAAAGTGGATAAAGTCCAGTTTTTGAAAGCTCTGGCTGCGTTTACCAGCGAGGTCACAAAAGACATGATCCTGCCGGTCAGTTTGCAGAAGGAGGACATGGAGCAGCAGTTCCGTGCCCCCGAAGTCTACCAAATGCGGCTGCCCGACAGCCGGCAGGCCAAGAAAAAAGCCCCGTACATCATCCATCAAATCGTCACCGGCACCGACACGCAGGGGAACGAAAGAAAGACCACCAACCACACGGTTGTGCGGTCCGTTTTTTGTGTCTACTGCGCCGATGAGCAGGAAGGCGGTCTGATGCTGCTTGCCCTGATGGAGCGGCTCCGCATCGCATTGCTGAAACAGGTCGTCATCGGCAACCAGTTTGCACTCAACACACAGGCAGGTTTGGAAACCATGTGTTATCCCGACGACACGGCTCCCTATTTCTCCGGCGAGATGGTCAGCACATGGCGCCTGCCTGGCATCCAGAGGGAGGTTTGACATGATTCCCGAAGTGAAAAAAGAATTCTGCATGTATCTCGGCCCCAACATCGTGGGCGTGATCCAGACTGCCCGGGTCTTCCGCGGCAGCAAATACGAAGTCTGCCAGCAGCTGGCGGACGCCATCGAAAAATATCCCGGCATCAAGGACCTGATCATTCCCGGCTCCCGCCTGGCGGAAGACCGGCCCAAGATCTCGACGCCGGGCACTCTGCTCAACGACGCCTACATCAAGCTGGCAAAAAGCGTGATGTCGGCCAAAATGGGCGCAAGCAAGAAAGCGAGGTAAGCTATGGCTGATCATGGCGTATTTGTATCGCAGCAGGCGACCAGCGTCAGCACACCGGTGCTGGCCGACAGCGGCATCCCCTTTGCCATCGGCACCGCGCCGGTCCAGTCTGCCGCAGCCCCCGGCAAGGCGGGCATCCCGGTCCTCTGCACCAGCTGGGACGAGGCGGTGGAGCAGCTGGGCTACAGCGACGACTGGGAGACCTACTCTCTGTGCGAAGTGATGTATTCCCACTTCAAACTCTTTGCCTCCCAGCCGCTGATCCTGTATAACCTGCTGGATCCCGCAGAAATGGACGAAGAGGTCGCCGCACAGGATTACCCCGTGGACGATCACCAGGTGGCCCTGCCCCTGGAGGCCATTGCCTCGTCCATCGTGGTGCAGGTCCCTGGCGAAGAGCCGGAGAGCCCGACCGCCCTTGAGGAGGGCACAGACTATGCGGTCCGGTATAACAGCGATGACAACGCCTGCATCGTGGAGCTGCTGGGCGACAGTACCTCCTATGAGGCAGAAACCCTGAATATCGCCTACAGCAAGGTGGACGGCAGCGGCATCGAGGCTGCCGACGTCGCCATGGCCGTGGACGCCGTGGACCTTTGCATGACCGAGCTGGGGGTCATTCCCGACCTGCTGATTGCTCCGGGCTGGTCCGGTGACACCGAGGTCGCCGCCGTCATGGCGGCCAAGGCTCCCAAGATCAACGGCCTGTTCGAGGGCAAAACCCTCATCGACATCGACTCCAACACCAACCGTCGCTACACCGAGGCGGTGGCCGTCAAAACCCGAAACAACTTTGTGGACAAAGCCGAGGTCGTCTGCTGGCCCTGCGTCAAGCTGGGCGAGCGGATGTATCATCTCTCCACCCAGTTTTCCGGTCTGATGGCCGAGGTGGACACCGGCAATTCCGGCATTCCCTATGAATCGCCCTCCAACAAAAATCTGCAGATGGATTCTCTCTGTCTGGAGGACGGCACCGAGGTCAACCTGACCTGGGAGCAGGCCAATATCCTGAACAGCAACGGCATCTGCACTGCCCTGAACTTCATGTCCTCCGGCTGGGTTGCCTGGGGTAACTATACGGCCTGCTATCCCTCCAACACCGACGTGAAGGACTACTTTATCCCCGTGTCCAGGATGTTCGCCTGGGTGGGCAATACGGTCATCCGCACCACCTGGTCCAAGCTGGACAAGCCCATGATCCCGCGTCTGGCCGACAATATCCAGAACACCTTCAACATCTGGTTGAATGGCCTGACCGGCTCCCAGTACATTCTGGGCGGCCGCATCGAATTCCTGGAGGAGGAGAATCCCGCCACCGATCTGATGGCCGGCATCATGAGGTTCCATATTTACATCACGCCGCCCAGTCCCGCACAGGAAATCGACTTCATTTTGGAATACGACGTGGACTATCTGTCTTCTCTGTTCCAGCAGGCGGCATAAGGAAAGGGGGAACATCTTATGCGTACTGATCTGGCAACCATCAACTTTGCCCTGTATGAAGATGCCATCGAGTACATCGGCCTGGTACAGGTGACCCTGCCCAACCTGAGCGCCATCACCCAGGCAATCTCCGGCGCGGGCATCGGCGGCAACATTGAGGCCATCATCATTGGGCATATCGACGCCATGACCACCACCCTCAACTGGCGCACACCCACTAATCATTCCATCCGCCTGAGTGAGCCGCGGATGCATTACATCGACCTGCGCACGCCCGTACAGGACGAAGACAACATCAACGGGACCCTTGTGACCCGCACGGTCAAGCATGTCATGACCGTTATCCCCAAAACCGAGACGGGCGGGACCGTCGCCCCGGCAACGCCGGTCAACGGCAGCACCGAGTTTGCGGTGCGTTACTGGGCGACCTATATCGACGGCATCAAATACCGCGAAATCGACCCGAGCAACCTGATCTACTATGTGGACGGTGTGGATTATCTGGCATCGGTCCGCAAGGCTATGGGCAAACAGTAAAGGAGTTTTTCAATGAGCAACGCAACCACTGAAAAAGAATGGGCCAGCGTGGAAGCCGAGGTCAAACAGGGCACCGGTTCCTATACCCACACCTTCAGCAAGCCCTTCACCTATGAGGGCAAGACCTATGAGCGCCTGACCTTTGATTTTGATAAGTTGACGGGCAACGACTGCCTTGCCATCGAAAACGAGTGCTCGGCGCTGGGGGTTGCCGTGGTCAACCCCGCATTTTCCGGTAACTTTCTGGTACGGATGGCTGCCCGCGCCTGCACGGAGAAAATCGGTGCCAACGTGCTGACTGCCATGCCCATTTACGATTTCAACCGCATCAGGAGCAAGGCCCGGTCTTTTTTGCTGAAATCGGAGCAGTGACCGGCGACGGCGGCCGGTGGCTGCGACGGCAATGTCTGATCCTGGCCCGCGCCAATGCGACACCGGTGAATTACTGGCTGTCCGAACCGCTGCCCGCTCTGATGCAGTGGATCAAGGTGCACAATGAGCTGGCCGCAGAAGCCGGCCAGAAGAAATAGGAGGGCCCATGGCAAACCGTAAAGAGTACGAGCTTCTGTTTGCACTCAGTGCGCAGATGGGCAGCGGTTTCAGTGGGACCTTCAGGGCTGCCCAGGCCGCCATCCAGGCGACCCAGAAAGAGATCCAGGAGCTGAAAAGCGCCCAGGCAGACATCAGCGCCTACCAAAAGCAGCAGGCCGCCGCCGAGGCCACCCGTAAACGGCTGGAGCTGCTGCAAACCCAGTACGACAACATCCAGCGAGAAATCCAGGAGACGGAAGGCTTTTCTTCCTCCCTGGAGAACCGCCTTGCCGCCAAGGCCGCCCAGATTGAAAAGACCACTGCAAAGCTGAACGACGAGACCGCCTCCCTCAACAAGCTGGAGGCAGCCTTGTCCGACGCCGGGGTGGACACCAACAATCTCCGGCAGGAAAGCGAGCGCCTGCAATCCCAGATCGGGGAGCTCCGGCAAAAGCAGGAAGATGCGGCCGATGCGGCCCAGGCCTTTGGGGAGCGCGCCTCCAATGCGATGATCAACCTCAACGATGTGATTGTCGCGGCCGGCATTGGGGAGGCTCTTTCCCAAATTGCCAGCGCTTTCAAGGATGCGACGGACGCCGCCATCGAGTATGAGAGCGCCATCACCGGCGTCTACAAGACGGTGGACGGCACCGACGCACAGTTGGCGGCCATTTCGGATGAGATCATGGCGATGAGCACCGAGATGCCCGCCACCACCACCGAGATTGCAGCGGTGGCCGAAGCCGCCGGCCAGCTCGGCATCGCCACCGGCGACGTGACCAGCTTCACCCAAACCATGATCAACATGGGCGAGGCCACCAACCTGACTGCGGAAGAAGCGGCCACGTCCCTGGCAAAGTTCGCCAACATCGCGGGCACATCTGCCAGCGACTACAACAGGCTGGGTTCGGTCATCGTCGATTTGGGCAACAACTTTGCTACGACGGAAGCCGATATCACTCGGATGGCGACCCGGCTTGCATCTGCCGGCACCCTGGCCGGTCTGAGTGAGCCCCAGATTCTGGCGCTTGCCGCGGCCATGTCCTCGGTAGGCATCGAGGCCGAGGCCGGCGGCACCGCCATGACCCAGACGCTGAGCGGCATCGAAAAGGCTGTCGCCAACGGCGGCGAGACGCTGGAAAAATACGCGGAACTCAGCGGCATGACTGCCGAGGAATTCGCCGATGCATGGGAGCACGACGCGGTTTCCGCTCTGACCTCCTTCATTTCCGGCCTGGGCCGGCTGAATGAGCAGGGCGAGAGCGCTGTCCTGACCCTGACTGACCTCGGCTTGACCGGGGTCAACCAGTCCAATATGCTGCAAAGCCTCGGCCTTGCGGCGGACATGATGGGTAGTGCCGTCGGCACGGCCAACACGGCCTGGCAGGAAAATATCGCGCTGACCAACGAGGCCAACAAGCGTTACGCTACCACCGAAAGCCAACAGGCTATGATGGCCAACGCCGCCAACAACCTGGCGGTGGTCTACGGCGAACTGTACACCCCCGCCCTGCGGGAAGCCTACGGCGTCGGCACCGACCTGCTGGTGCAGGCGGCCGATTTCGTGGAGGAAAACCCTGAACTCGTCAAGGGCGTTACCACTTTTGTGGGCGTCATGGGCGGAGCAACGGCGGCAGTTACGGGCTATGTGGCCGTGCAGAAGGTTGCAATGGCTGCATCTGCCGCTTTTTCCGCCGCCACCTCCGCCGCCCTTGGCCCCATTGCCCTGGGCGTGGCGGCGGTCGGCGCCCTGGCTGGCGTGGCCGTCACGCTGGCCAGCGCTTACGACGAGGCCAATATTTCGGTGGGAGAACTGACCGAAACGGCTCACGCCACCACCGAAGCCATTGGCGAGGTACAGGCCGAGTTCGACGCTGCCGCCCAGTCCACCCTCGCCACCGCGCAGGTGGCGGACTCCTACATCACCAAGTTGGAGGAACTGGAAGCCGCCGGTCTGGAGACGGACGAAGCCCAGCGGCAATATCACAACACCCTGCTGCTGTTGTCCAATGCCGTCCCGGAGCTGTCCGACCTGATCGACACACAGACCGACAGCATTGAGGGCGGCACCGCCGCCCTGCGGGCCAACGCCCAGGCCTGGGAGGAACAGGCAAAAGCCCAGGCTTACCAGGAGTACATGAGCGGCGTGATGGAACAGTACAACGCCGTCATGGAGGAAGCCGCCGCCAATGAGATGGAGCTGACCAAAGCGCAGATCCAGGCGGAAACGGCAGCCAAGGGCATGGATACTGCCTATCAGTCCATCCTCAAAACGCTGGGGATGACCGACGAGCAGTTCAAGGCCACCTACGGCAGCGTCGATAACCTCAGCTCCATCAACACTGGCCTGGATATGGTCTCCACCGGCCTGCTTGACCTGCAAAACCAGTACGTCGATTACCGCGACGAACTGGGCCAGGCGCAGGACGCCGAAGAACTGTACCAGGCCGCGCTGAACGAAGGCAGCGGCGCTCTCGAAGAGGCCCAGGCCGCCATGGACGAAGCATCAGCGGCCTACGAACGGTTGACTGAGGGGGCGTCCGGGGCCGGAGATGCAGTCGGCGAAGGAGCCGAGCAGATCAACGCCGCCCTGTCCAATGTGAACAGCACGGTGCAGGAACTGGCCGACTCGTACAACGAGGCCTATGAGGCGGCACTGGGCAGCATCGAAGGCCAGTACAGCCTGTGGGATGAGGCGGCCGCTGTCTCTGAAACCAGCATCGGCAGCATCAACAGCGCCCTGCAAAGCCAGATCGACTACTGGAACCAGTACAACGACAATCTGGCAGCCCTGAATGACCGCGCCGCCGACATCGAGGGTCTGAGCGATGTGCTGGCAACCTTTGCCGACGGCAGCGCCAACAGCGTGAACGCCATTGCGGGGATGGTCAACGCCAGCGACGAGGACCTGCAGCAGATGGTGGAGAGCTACGCCCAGCTGCAACAGGCGCAGCAGGACACTTCTGACAGCCTGGCTGACCTGACCACCGGCTTTTCCAACCAGATGGACGAGCTGCAGGCCTCCCTTGTGGAGGACATCGCGGCTATGGATCTGAGCGAGGAAGCTCGACAGAGCGGGATTGCCACCATCCAGGGCTACATCAGCGCCGCAGGCTCGATGCGCGGCCAGGTCGCGGCGGCCTATTCCAGTCTGGGCAGTGCCGCCACGTCCGCCCTGCGGGGCGGCGGATCGTCCCGCCGTGGGTATGCGTCGGGCACAACGGACGCAGAGGCCGGCGTCCATCTGGTGGGCGAATACGGCCCCGAGTTGGTGGCCTTCCGGGGTGGCGAAAGCGTTCTGACCGCCGCTCAGACGCAGGATGTGCTCAGCCGGGACGCCGTGGAGGCTGTCCCCGCAAGTATGTCCCAGACGTTTTCGTTCAACCTGTCGCCCAGCTACTCCTTCACCGGCACACAGAACCGTGAGGATATGGACGCTGCGTTCCAGCGCCAGAACGAAAACCTGCGCGTTCTGATTTTGGATGTGGTGAGGGAAGCGCAGATCGACAGCCAACGGAGGGCGTTCTGATGAGTAATACCTATACGACTGTACAGGGAGATATGTGGGACGCCATCTCCTACCGCGTTTACGGGACGAGCGATTATGCCGACCGGCTCATGTGGGCCAACCGGCAGTATCTGGACTATTTCCTTTTTCCGGCAGGCGTCGTGCTGATCCTGCCTGAAATCGAGGCGCCAGTCTCGACCAGCCTGCCGCCTTGGAAGAAAGTGGTGAAAACATGAGCGACGTAAACCAGGCCCGGCGCACCCGGTTCCAGTGCCTTTTTGACGGCACTGACATTACCTCCGATATTGCGCCCTACCTGTTGTCCGTGACCTACATCGACAACGATGACGCCGAAGGCGACGATCTGCAGCTGCAGCTCCAGGACCGGGATAAGGTCTGGCTGAACAGCTGGCTGCAAGCCGCCGTTGAAACGGCTGCCGGAGACAACCTGAAGATCCGCGGCACCATTACGGCCGAAAACTGGGCGTCGGACGGGAAAGACCAAAGCCTCGACTGCGGCGAGTTTGAGCTGGACAGCGTGAGCGCCAGCGGCCCGCCGAACACGGTCACCATCAAGGCGACCAGTCTGCCGTATTCGTCCCAGATCCGGCAGACCAAAAAGTCGAAGGCATGGGAGGCTTATAAGCTGTCCGGCATCCTCTCTGAAATCGCATCCAATCATGGGTTGACGTCCATGTTTGATGCAGAGAACGACCCCTACTACAAGAGGGTGGAGCAGACCAGGACGACTGATATTAAGTTCTTGCTCAAGCTCTGTCAGGATGCAGGACTGAATCTCAAAGCCACCGACGGGATGTTGGTCATCTACGATCAGGCGGCCTACGAGAAGAAGGAGCCCGTCATTTTTATCAACCAGGAAAATGTCCTGGACTGGAAGCTGAGCACCCAGCAGACGGACACCGAGTATCAGAGCTGCCGGGTCAGCTATGTTCTGCCCGATGGTACCGCCATCGAGGGCGTTGCCAAGGTGGACGACTACGACGAGGACAGTACCACCAACCAACAGCTGGAGATCTACGCCCAGGTTGCCGATGAGGCGGAGGCCAAAACGCTGGCCGCAAAGCATCTGCGCCTGCACAATAAGTTCTCCCGTCAGGTGAGTTTTACTGTGCCGGGCAACCCGCTGTATCTGGCCGGTGAGGTGATGGAGGTATCCGGCTTTGGGATGTTTGATGGCCGGTATCTCTGCACCCAGGCAAAACACGCGGTGGGCGGCAGCGGCTACAAGGCCACTCTGGTAGGCCGCAGGATATTGGAGGGATACTGATGAACGAGCTCGAACAAATCGTACAGATCGTGCGGATCGGCACGGTTTCGGCCGTAGACAAGGAAAAGAGGATGGCCCGGGTGATCTACAAAGATTTGGGCATCACCTCCGGCTGGCTCTATGTGCTGGATACCCATCCTCATATCCCTGACTATGACCCTGCGCCCCAGGAGACGGAAACGGAAACCTGCCAGGTGCCGCATAAGCACAAGCTGATCATCAAGCCCTGGCTGCCCAACGTCAACGATACCGTGGTTTGCCTCTACCTGCCCGCGTTCAACGCCGATGGCATTGTACTGGGGGCGATCAGCTCATGATTGTGGGAACTCTGGGGGATATTGTCTTTGAGACGTCCTCGCGGTATATCCTCACCTTCAACAACTTTGCCCAGACTGTATCCGCCCGCTATGCCACCCATGAGCGCCACGCCACTACGGCCCTGACCGAGTTTACCGGCATCGACCCGGAGAGCATCACGTTCGACATCATCATGTCGGCCTACCTCGGCGCAGACCCGGCCGCCCAGCTAAATGTCCTGCGCGAGTATGTCCGCAGCGGTACGGCAATCTCTCTGGTGCTGGGCACAACGGTCTACGGCGATTACCGCTGGGTCATCACCGACTACAAGGTAAAGGCGGAGCACTTTTCGCAGTCCTCTGGCTGGAACAGCGTTACCTGCAGCGTAACGCTGCAAGAATATCTCGAATCATAAGGAGCGATGACCATGACCTATACAGTGAGAGCATCGCCTGATGCGGCCTTGACCCTGAACGAAACGGACACGGTGACCTCCGTGCTGCAAAATATCGGGATCATCCTGCGCACCCGAGTCGGCAATGTGCCGTTGCAGCGCTGGCTTGGACTGAAAATGAACTGGCTGGACAAGCCCTCCAATGTTGTCCCCACCATGATGGTATCCGACATCAAGGAGGCCATCGAACGGGACGAGCCGCGGGCAAAGTTTGTGTCTGTCTCTTTTGAGGCGGACCCCGATGACCCGGCCAGGGTCATCCCCATTGTGGAGGTGAATATCCGTGAGTCGTAACCCGGAATACCAGTTTGTCAGCACCGCCACCGATGAACTGCTAAGCCTCCTGATTGAAGGGTATGAGCGGATTACGGGGCGCACGGTTCACCCTGCTGACCCTGAGCGTCTGTTTATCGACTGGGCGGCGGCAATGATCGTCCAGGAGCGGGTCAAGGCAAACTACATCGGCAACCAGAACATCCCCAGCCGGGCGGAGGGGGAGAATCTGGACGGCCTGGGTGAACTGTATCCGGTACAGGAGAGACCCCGGGCCACCCCGTCCCGCACCACCATGCGAATGACCATCAGCGAACCGCAGCCCAGCGCCATCCTCGTGCCAGCCGGCACCCGTGTCACGGATGCTGGCCGGACGCTGTACTGGGAAACGGAAGAAAACGTCTATATCCGCCCCGGCGACAGCTACGTGGACGTGACGGCAGTCTGCCAGACGGTAGGTACATCCGGTAACGGCTATGCCATCGGCCAAATCGACCGGCTGGTGGATGTGTTTGACTACTATTTGCATTGTGAAAACCTGACGGTTTCGGACGGCGGGTCGGATGATGCGACCGACGACGAATACTATGAGCTGATGCGTGCCAGTATGGACAGCTACAGCACGGCGGGACCGCTGGGCGGCTACATCTATCATGCCAAACGGGTCTCCACCGAGATCGAGGACGTTGTGCCCAACTCGCCCGCCCCCGGTGTGGTCAACATCTATGCGCTGATGCAGGACGGCACACCGGCCACTGAGGAGGTCAAACGGGCCATCTACGACGCCTGCAACGCAGAGGAGGTCCGGCCCCTCACCGACTATGTGTCGGTGTGCGACCCGGAGCAGGTGCCCTACAACATCCGTTTTATATACTACATCCCCGATGACACCACAAAATCCGCCGCTGCTGTGCAGGCCGATGTGCAGACGGCAACCGATGCGTTCATAGCCTGGCAAAGCGGCAAGCTGGGGCGGGACATCAATCCGTCTAAGCTGTATCAGATGCTGATGGATGCAGGCATCAAACGGCTGGAGCTGCAGGAGCCTGTCTTTACCGTCCTGCGGGACGGTAAGCTGGAACTGGGCCGTACCTATGGCCCGGACGAAATCGAGCTGACTGTCCCCCAGGTGGCCGTCGCTGCGGATGTCTCCATCACCAACGGAGGGTACGAGGATGAGTAAATACGGGCCAACCAAGGAAAATATGCTGCTGGCTCTCCCTCATGTCCTGCGGCAGGATCCCAACATGCTGGCGCTGGCAGACTCCATCGCCACCGTACTTTCTTTCCAGTGGGACGAGATTGACCTGCTGCGCATCTACCAGCGCATCGATGAGCTGGACGAAGATCTGCTGGACATCCTGGCCTACGACTTCAAGGTAGACTGGTGGGACTACAACTACAGCCTTGACGTTAAACGTCAAACCCTGAAGGACAACTGGCGGGTACACCGGATGCTGGGTACCCGGGCCGCGCTGGAACTGGCGCTGTCTGCCATCTACCCGGGCGCACGCGCCGAAGAGTGGTTTGAGTACGGCGGCACACCCTACTGCTTCCGGCTGTATATCGATGCCTCCGACGCCGACATTGGCGATGCAAAACACCGCCGAGTATTGGATAGGGTCAACTACTGGAAAAACCTGCGCTCTCATCTGGAGGGCATCGAGTACCACAAGACCATTCCGACCGGCAATTTGTATGCCGGTGTCGGGATCGTGACACGGCGGCATATTTCCATCCTGAACGCCCGCCAGCAGGCATCTGAACTGACTGGTACGCAATATGCGGCGGCGGGCCTGCAGGCCATGCCGCACAGGACCATCCTCAACGGCGGCAGAGTTTCAGAGGTCGGTGTTGCAGGAAAGCAGTATGCCGCGTCCGGTGTCCACACCGAGAGGCGGATATCCATCTTGAACGGCGGGAAAATTTCCGAGGCGAATGTGGAGGGCAGCCAATATGCTGCATCGGGCATTCGCACCGAAAAGGAAGTGCCTATCCTGAACAGCACAACCGCTGCGTCGGATGTCCATTCTGCGTTGCACGGCGGCACAGGTTTGGCCCATGCATCCCACAGTATTATTCCCACAAAGGAGGCTATCCATGGCGACCTATAATTCGTCCATCATCACCGAGGCTGGCATTGCACTGATCGCCAAAGTAACGGCCGGCCAGGTGCAGGATATCAACATTACCCGCGTCGTAACGGATGACAGCGATTACAGCGGGGTCGAAAACCTTGCGGCGCTGGAACAACCGCTCAATCTGCGCCACTCGTTCCCTATCTCCAAAAAAGAAGTAGTCAACGAAAAAACAGTTTTCCTGCGCTCTGTGATTACCAACAAGGACCTGGATGACGCAGGATATCGTATTACTGCCCTTGGCGTTATGGCACAGGACCCCGATAAGGGTGAGATCCTGTACGCCGTTGCAACTGCCCAAGAGGGTAAGGGCGACTATTTCGACGCTTACAACGGCTACCTGCCCAGCACCATCACCGTGGACTTTTACATTGAGGTCAGCAATGCTGCCCAGGTGATCATCAACGGAGGGGCTTCTGGTCCCGCTACCGCCGAGGATCTGGAGAAACTGGCCGAAGAACTGGAAAAGCTGAAAGAGGCGGCAGAGCCGCTGTCCGGCTCCGGTGCGCCTACAACTGAAACGGTGGGCGCTGTCGGACAGCACTACATCGACACAGAGACAAACTACGTCTATATCTGCACCAAAATCCTGCCGGATGGACAATATGTTTGGGTCCAGGTCAACGGGGGCAGTTCGGTCGGCTCTGCCATCGTGAAGGAGATCACCATCCCGGCAGAAGGCTGGGCGCT
>ERZ1090861.220-NODE-220-length-37875-cov-5.729402_pt1 | contig 37875 bp, 26 predicted proteins | sample MGYA00478482_ERZ1090861 | MGnify/ENA primary metagenome ERZ1090861 (study PRJEB33644, sample SAMEA5815744) | chicken gut metagenome | biome: Chicken; feature: Gastrointestinal Tract; material: Caecum | place: Ireland | collected 2019-01-01 | study: A study of the... | reverse complement strand
TTCGCTACGCCAATTATCAAACGGTGATTTCTGCTCCGCCCGACAGTGTACACAGCCTGTCTGCCAAAGGGCTGACGGGGGAAAAATACAATCAATTTGTGTGGTGGGATTGCGAAATTTATCAGTTGCCAGTTTTTACGTATGCTTATCCTCAGGTAACAAAGAACGCATTGGAATATCGCTATAAGTTTCTTGAAAGAGCAAAAGAGAATGCTGCAGCCGAAGGACGGCGGGGGGCGCGATATCCCTTTGTTTCATCGGTAGACGGCAGGGAACATGTTTGGATTTATGCAAGGCATCCATTTTTGCAAATTCATATTAATTCTGATATTGCCTATTGCATTCTGCGCTATTATGAGGTGACGGGCGATCATGCATTCATGCAGGATATGGGTGTGGAAATGCTGGTGGAAATTTGCAGGTATTGGGTAGATCGGATGACGTTCAGGAAGGACAGATATGAGATCCTTAACGTCACCGGCACAGATGAGCATCATCCATATGTGGACAATGACGCTTACACCAACTACTGTGTAAAGATTGTATTTGACGGCTTTTTGAAGATTTGCGTCGATGAAGACCTTACGCGGAAAGCTTTTAAAAAGACCGGCTTCGGTAGAGAAGAGCTGGAAAAATTCCGGACAATCGACGGAAAAATATATCTGCCGTGTGAACCGGATGGGAAAATTCCCCAGTTTGACGGATATTTCGGATTGAGCGAAAAACTGGAAATCACCGGATTTGGTACGGGAAAGGATTTTCAGATGAAGGAATCCGGATTATATCATAAAAGCCAAATTATCAAACAACCAGATGTTATGCTTTTGTTTTCTTACATTGATTGTCCGGATATACAGGAGAGTTTTTCTGTAAACTGGTCGTATTATGAAAAGCTTTGCGAAAATTCTTCTTCGCTTTCTTTTCCGCCGCATGCCGTCTGCGCGGCAAGGGAAGGCTCCGAGGAGAAGTTCCTCTGCTATTTCGATGACTGTGTTCTCGTGGACATTAAGGATATTTTTAAAACCGCTTATCAGGGATTGCATTCGGGATGTATGGCGGGAGGGTGGTACAGCATTGTGAAGGGCCTGTTCGGTTGGTCGGATAACAATGGGCAAATTACCCTTGCTCCGTTCCGTATTTCCCGATTCAAAAAAGTTTCTGTTCCCATACGATATCGCGGAAATAAACTTGTTCTTGAATATGATGATCAAGGTATTTCCCTGTATAACTTCGGAACGGAAGCGGTGACCGTGACTTATGCCGACGAAGCTGTGTCTGTGAAGGCAGGCAGAAAAAAATGTTTTGCATGGAGGGAAGTGTGAAAGAAATTCTGGCAGATATAAACTTTCAAAAAGGCTTTGGGGTTATGGGGGCTTGCGGCGATGAATTCAGCTATCGGATTTTTCGGGAGTTAAAAGATCCCCGTAACCCGGATGCCTCTTTCGATTGGCGGATCGCGCAGTGGGCAAGCCATCATTCTTTGGCCAAAGAATATAAAATTCATGAAACGGCAGACGCTGTCGTATATGAAAATATTTCCAAAAGGATTTCGTGTTACCGGACCGGAGGAATACAGTTAGAATGTTTTACCTCAAAAGAATATGAACGGCCCAGAAAGTCGGGAGAAGCTTGGGGGCATCGTTTGATTGAACAGGTGTTGCAGGGACAACAACGCGTACATTTTCGGGAGATGAAACACCTGTATATGTCTTTAGATTTTACAGTGACAAAATGTGAACAAAAAATGCGGGAGGAAGAATATGATCCCGGACTTCATGCCGGACAGGTCGTATGGTATATTACCGTAGAGAATGAATTGTCCGAAGAAGTCACTCCTGAAGGACGTCCGGATTATTTTTGGTTCGGAATGCCTGTATTTGACAGTCGGATGACGGCGAACGATGATAATTATTTTCTTGACAAAGGGACCAAAAAGCTTATATATTGTATAGGTTCAAATACTCTTTACGGAGGAGCGACACAAACGGGAAAGCGATATCGCTGGACATATGATATTTTGCCGGCGGTGAGAAAGGCTTTCGGTATAGCGCGGGAGAATGAATTTCTGCCCGGAGCGGAATTTGATCACATGGTGATCGGAAGCACTAATTTCGGCTGGGAGATGCCGGGAACATTTGATGGAAGTATCCGGGCGGAAAAAATAAGTATTGCTTATGAATAAATGTTGAACAAGGAGGAAAAAGCAACATGAAAAATAATTGGCTCAGGGTAGTCAGTCTGGTTGTTGCGGGGATTGTCGCGACGGGAATCACCGCATGTGGAAAACAGGCAAACGGCGATAAGATCGTCATCACGCTGGACGGTGGCGGAGATACCGCAAATTTTAATTCCACCCCGTCAATGACAGTCAGCGAGACCAACCCCTTCCCCTATAACACTTTGGAAAAATTGCTGAAAGAATGGGAGGAACTTAATCCGGAATATACGGTAAAGCTTCGGCGTACTTCTTATGGAGGAGATCGCTCCACGCTGGAGCCATTGTTGAAAGCGAGAAATGCGCCCGATATTATCTATCAAAATGCCACGGTACTCTCTCTTGATCTCGGAAAGGGGTATTATGTATCCATGACGGATTATCTGGAAGAGCCTAATCCATATAACAATAATAAGCCCTGGAAAGAAGTATATGATTCGGCAGAGCTTGCCGGGACGGTCGCCGAGGATGGAGAGTTCTATTATATCAATATGGAACGGTACGCAGCGGGGATCATTTACAATAAGACGATGTTTGAGGAGAACAATATCAAAGTCCCGGGGAATTATACGGAATTCATGCAGGCTCAGGAAAAGCTGTATGAAATAGACGGCGTGACGCCGTATTTGTCCATTTATCCCTGGTATGACATTGTATTGGAAACAAATCTTCTCTCTCAGTATATTGAGGATCTGGACCTGAATGAGGACCGTAATATCAATCAGGAAGAATTGGTACGCGGATATACCAAGGGGCTTTGGTCTATGGATTCTTCTTCGGATGCGGATTATACAGCCGGGAAGAAAACGGCCTATGAAGTTTATCTCGATTTGGTGACGGAAATTCACAAATATGAACCGGTAGGGTCCAGCGGGTATGATCCGACGACGGAATTTATTATGGGAAAAGTCGGAATGATCGAGGCCACCAGTGAGGCGATGCGCAAGATATATTACGATACCGAAAAGGGTTTTGATGTGGGGGTGATAGGATATCCTCAGGTGGAATACGGCAGTTACGCAAATGATAACTACCGCGGAGCCGGATACGGGGTGCGCCGGGGTGCGGCGGGAACTGCCACCAGTTGGTGGGTGACGAACAGTGCAGAGAAAAACGGAACCGTGGAGGCATGCGTCGATTTGTTGATGTTCCTCACGGCACCTGAAAACAACAATCGCATGATCGGTGATCTTCAGGGCGCAATTCCTCTCGATCCGCAAGCGCAAGTCTCCGACTATCTGCAACCGCTGGTCGATCAGTATTATCAGGACTTGCAAAATCCCGAGCTTTATGCGTGGGGCGGGCTGTGTTCCTGGCAGATTTTGGGACTGGAATATACGTCTTATTATACTTCTCAAAGGTCGTTGTTGCTGTCCAAGAAAAATGCAGACACATTGGAAATTCCGGACATCAATAAGCGTCAGACTCTTGCGAATCTTGCCCGCCAGTCGGCGGTTGTGATCGAAGAACTGAGGGAAGAATATCAATATGATGAAAGTTTATGGTAAGGTCAAAGTCAAAAGAAAATATTATTACCGGGGATTTTTATGGCTGGCTCCGGCGGTGCTGCTTTTGGTCTTGTTTTGCCTGTATCCCTCTGTGTATGCGATGGCGCTCTCTTTTACCAATTATGGGGAACGAACGTTCAAAATTGTCTTTTTTGAAAATTTTTCGGAGATCTTTGCCGATCAGATTTTTTGGAAGGGGATGTTGAACATCGTTATTCTGACGGTTTGGGGATTGTTTGTGGGAATTGCGGGGTCGGTGTTGCTCGCCGAGATGTTCTTCCGTCTGAAATATGAAAAACTGGGAAACGCATTGCGTTTTTTGTACATATTGCCGACGCTGGTTCCCGGAGTCGTGGGGATGCTGATTTGGCAGAAAATTATCTTTACGCCGGCGGAAACCGGGTTGGCCAATGCCTTGTTGCGACTGTTCGGTGCGGAACCGCTGGGCTGGTATTATGATGAATACCATCGGTTTGTGCCCATGCTGTCGTTGCTTTTGACCGGTTTCCCCTTTGTAGGCGGGTGTAATTTCCTCATTTATCTTGCGGGACTCAACAATATTGCGGAGGGAATTTCGGATGCCGCCAAACTCGACGGAGTGAATACCTGGCAATCGGTATGGTATATTGATCTTCCTTGTATGATGGGACAAGTGAAATATTCCGTCATTACGGGTATTATCAGCGGGATACAGGGGTACGGTACGCAGTTATTGTTCACAAAGGGCGGGCCCAATTATGCCACGACTGTACCCGGCTATTATATGTATACGCATGCGTTTGATCTGGGGCAGTACGGTTATGCGTCGGCGGTGGGAATGATTCTGTTTTTTATCATTCTTATTCTTACGGTGTTAAACATGAAATTCATCAATCGGAAAGATGAGGAGGAAGTGCAATGAGTGAGGAAGTAAAGCCGAAAAACAGGAAGATTCCCATCGCGCAACTGATTCTGATTTTTTGGATGCTCGTCTTTCTTGCGTGTAACTTTTATCCCTTGGTATTGATGGTGTTCAAGAGCTTCAAAACGCCGAAACAAGAATTATATGATCCGTTTTCCCTGACATTTCCTCTCAATTGGGAAAACTATTCGTATGCCTGGCTGTATGTGAAAGACCTTATTTCCAACACCGTGCTTTTGACGGCGGCAAATACGTTGGGCGCTTTGTTTTGCGCCAGCATTGCGGCTTATGCCTTTTCCCGGTTTTCAATGCCGGGGAAAGAGTATCTCTTTCTCGGAATTTTGTCGCTTATGATGATCCCGGGGATTCTTACTCTTTGCGCAAGCTATCTTTGGGTGGATAAGTTGGGACTTGTCGGAACGCGTTGGGGGGTGATTCTTCCGACGGTGGCGGGAAATATGCCGTTTAATATTTTTTTGCTCAGGACCTTCTTTAACGGATTGCCGAAAGATCTGTTTGAGGCGGCGGAGATAGACGGCGCATCAAAAATCAAACAATATGCAATGATTGCATTGCCGCTGTCCATGCCGATTGTAACAACGGCGGGACTGTGGCTGGTGATGCAGTCGTGGAATGATATTATTTGGCCTCGGCTGATTCTTGCGGAAGAACAGCTTACGATTGCAACCGGATTGATTCCGTTTACCAACGATTATTTCAAACTGACGGGTGCGTACAGCGCCCCGATGGCCGGATATGTCATTACCAGTTTGCCTCTTATCGTAATTTATCTGTTTACCTCCAAACAGTATATTGCGGGCATGACGAGCGGTGCATTGAAAATGTAAGGAGGAAGAATGATGAAAAAATTTATTTGTGCATTGTTATCGGTGACATTGTTGGTTTCGGGACTTTTCTGCGGTTGCGGTAAAGACAATGAGACCGGCAGTAAAAATAAAATTTCTCTTCTTGCCGACGCGAAGTTTGAGCACGGCTTCGATGTGGAAAAAACAGGCGTCGGAAATGATACCGGAGGGAGCAGAACGCGGCTGGATTATATGGGGACAGCGTTGGAAGGTTCTTATTGGACAATTGCGCAACATTGCTGTAATAAAAGCTTGCTATTAGGCACAGAGAGCAAGGAGGGCGATTGGTATGTCTATACAGATCACGAAGAGGCCGATGAAGTGTCGAAAACCGTGCGCGTCAATCCCCAAACGGGTTCAATTACACTGAACGCGCTGACGAGCAAGGATTATCTGCATCCCCGACAGGGTTCTGAAGGCTGGATTCACCTTTTGATTCAGACCGGATTCACTGGTGTGCGGGAATTGGACGTCATGGGAAAACTCAATCTGAAAATAGGTTTTACCTTTAACCGGATGGACTTGATGATGACGCGGGAAGAATATGATGTCAATCTGCATACGGCGCAATTTCAACTCTATTTCGTCATAGGTACGCGTAATACGCGTGATGAATCTCAGCAGATGTGGTTCGGCGTTCCGTTTTTCGATTATAGAAATACCGAATTGACCTCGTATAGCGGCGCGCTGGATGCGGGGACGAACATGTATATTTCCAGCATGGGCAATGAGGATATCATGGATGAAGTCGCTTCCGTGGAGAAACGATTTGATATCGATGTGGATCTTAAACCCTATTTGGAAAATGCGTTGAAAAACGCGCAGGAAAAGGGCTTTCTGGCTAATTCCGTCATAGATGATCTGTATTTGGTCAATATGAACCTGGGTTGGGAGATCCCCGGGACTTTTGATGTCGGTGTTGATATTCATTATTTTGATCTGATCGCGGAAATCAAATCCGAATATGCGGATGAGATCATATAAAATAAAAAATATTAAGGAGAAAAAGGATGAGTATAAAGATACGAAAAGTTTTATATGTCCTGCTGTCGGCGCTGATGGCTTTGGCTTTGGGACTGTCTTTGTTGCGGTTGTTGCCGGGCAGAGCAGAAGATACTCTTGCCGTAGCCGGGAAATACGTCGAACCTTGGAATAACACTTCGGGCACGCCGGGAACCTATGGTTCGGCAAAACTTTCGGATGGAAATTATAATATTGTCGTTCACAATACAAATAATTTTCAGGGGCAGATTTACAATACCGTGGACAAAGTAAATATCGAGGATTTTTCCATCCGCCTCGACCTGAGCCGATCCTCTTTTGCGGAAGAATTCCATTATAATATCGGACTGGGTCTGTCCTCCGCAAAAAATGCAGCGTATTGGACGAACGGAATGTATCTAGTGTTTACAAAAACAGGGGAAACGACGTATAATGCGCATTTGCTCAAAACTATTCCCTGGTCAGAATTTGTGACATTCAGCGACGGGACAGCAGGTGCCAATCTTTTAGGGCTTACCTGCGAAACAGGCATATTTGACATCTCCACTTCTGTCAAGGGGGAGAAGCTGGTATTGTCGATCAACGGAACGAACAAGGAACTGCCTCTTGCGGATTTTGTCGGAGCCAGTAAGTTGTTTTGGCAAGCGGATACCGACACCTCTTCCTTATATCTTTCCGTTACGGGCAGCAATCAGAATGCCACGGAAGACTATTATGTAACGGTAAGCGCTTTGTCTGAACATCAAGAGGGCGGGGAAGAAACGGATAATTCGCTGGCGCAATACGGCACGCTGGATGCTACGACGCCTTGGCAGGGATCTGCGGGCGACGCTTACGGAAGCCGCCGGCTGGACGATGGAAATTATTCACTGGTGCTCGGCGGAAATTCTTCTGCGACCTGGATGAATGAAGTACTCAACAACAAAGACCGCGTGGATATCCGCGACTTTGAAATAACGGTGGATTTGTCCGAGGTAAATTTTGAGTCTCTTTCCGCCAACCATTATCACCCGGCGTTGACCTTCCGGGCTTATGGAACCACCGCCACGATTTGGGGAAATTCCTTCTTTGTCGTGTTCAATCGCCAGACAGACGGGAATTATGTGGTGCGGTTGGACAAGACGTCCAATTTTACCGGTTCATATGCGGCCAGCGACGGAACGCAGGTTAATCCGTTTATTTCGGGAATTGCGGCGCCGGACGGAAAACTGAATATTAAGATTCAGGCTTCGGGAGATCGTTTGAATTTCGATATTAACGGTCTTACGTCATCCCTGCCTTTGGCAGATTTTAAAAGCGGAATGTTTGGCGAAGGCGCCGATTTGTCGCAGTTGGCGATCGGATTTGCCGGCAATGCCGAAAATGTCTCCCGAGGTACTTATATCACGGTGAGCCCGGTTAATGACGCCAATATGCGGGCATATCTCGCAGAGAGCGGTAAGATTATTTCTTCGATAGAGACTTATTGCGCAAACGCGTCTGCCGTGGATTCAAAGACCGATTATCGCGCGGAAACACAACTGCGCGAGTCTTGGTCGACGGCTGATATCGATGCTTTGCGCGAATATCATAGGGTTTATTATTCCGGAATGATTGCCGAGGCGGATGCTGTCATGGCGGAGAAAGAAGCGCTTTATGGCGGACAGTCGGACGCGGAAAAACAGGTATATGCTTTTGCGGATTCGGTAGAAGCGGTGGTGACGGCTGCGGACATAGAAGCCGCTTATACGGCTTATGATTCGATTGATAAAGAGGCGGTGGCGGCAGACGAATTCGCTGCACAATTACAAGCAGCGCTTGAGACGGCCAAAGGCGTTCTGGATGCCCTGCAAATTGCATTTGAACGGACGGAAGCTTCAGTAAAAGCGTATGAGGCCGGCGGATATGCAACGGTCGAAGAAGTGAAGGCAACCCGTGCATTGTTGGATGGCGTTACTTACGAAGGGCTTAATGCACAGCAACGAAAGGCTTTTGAAGAAAGAGTTTCTGTGCAGACGGAGAAAGTGGAGGAGAGTGCTTCTGCATTGGCGCTTGGCTTGGTGGAAGCATATGAGCGGGAAGCGGAGCAGGCTGTTACAAAAGAGGAACTGACCGCCGTAATTGCCGGATATCAGGAATTGGATTTGGTGTTTATAGCTTCCGTAAAAAACGGAACGGCTCTTTCAGACCGGGCAGAAGATGCTCAAAAGAACGCACAAAGAAAGTTGGAAGCATTTGATCTCAATGAACTTGAACTGGCAATCAAGGAATATGCGGACGCAATTGCCGATATTGTGCTTCGTGAAGACTTTAGGGCTGTGGAAGAAAAATATCAGCTTTTATCGGAAAATGCGGATATAGCGGGAAATGAAGAATTATCGGGGCAACTTGCTTCGGCCAAAAAGGCGTTTGATGATCTGAAATCCGCATTCGACGAAGCGGAAGCCCGGGTTTCGGAATATGAAACCATGCCGTCAGACAGTTATGCGGAGCTTAAAAATAAAATTGATGCAGGAAAAATATTTACATATTCCGGTTTGAACGAACGCCAAAGTCGAGCGTTCGCGGAACGTGTTGAAATTGCACTGAATTCCGCGCAAAAAAATCTGGAAGATATGTTTTCTGCGGATATGCAGGCGATTGAAGATAAGTTGGACGCCTTGGTCGATTACGGAGGTATCGAAGAAATTGAAGAAATGATCGAAGCGTTGCCGAAGGAACTTATATCCTATTTGGCAAATGCAGATGAAGTGACTGAAAAGATTGCAGAGTACAAGGCTACGATTGAGGAAAAGAAAACAGAGTTGGCGCCACCGGAACGTTTGGAAACGGGCACGTCGGATTATCGTGTGCCATTTAATCAAAATGCTTCATCTGCCGATCGCACGGGGCAGTTCTATAACGATGAGACGGAAATGTACGAACTGTACGTTTCCAACGAGTTCGGAGGACGGCAGTCTTGTCGGATTCCGCTCGATTTTACTGCGCTTGATCTTACTTTGGACATCTCGGGGATTCCCTATTCTGCAAACTCTACAATGAGCACGTTTATTATTTTTGACGTGATTCCCGATGCCTACGCGGTGGAGAATCCCAAAGACGATATACCGCTTATGATCAGCATCGTAAAATATCCTACCGGAAGGGTTTCGTTGGTATTTTACAGAAACTGGTTTGATTCGGCTGGAAATTTCGACTTCCATTTCTACGGGGGGACGATGTCTCAGATTTCTCTCCCGCTCGAAAAATGCTCGGTTCTGCATATTTCTTCCTGTATGCCGGACGAAAACACGGTGCGTTTCATCGTTAATGAAGGAAGCGTGGATATTCCCGTTTCATCGCTCAAGGGAACAACCAGGGAAGTATTTACCGAGAATGCTGATTTGACAAAAGTCTATTTCGGGCTGGGATCCAATGCGCCAGAATACGAATATGTCAAAGTATGCGTCGGCAAATTTTATACGGAAGAGGAAAAAGAGTACAACGAACGGATTCGGCCCAATAAAGAGGCGTATCAGAAGGCAGTGGAACTGGTGGAAAAAGGTTTGGATTCAAACGTATTGATTTCGCTTGCAAAATCGTATGTGGAAGCTATCGATTTCACTCTGTTCAATTCGGAAGATCAGGCAAAATATGAAGAGAGAGTGGCCCTTCTGAACCGGGCGATTGAAGAAGCAATTGCCGATTTAGGCGATGAATATATCGAAGGATATGATATTGTCGAGGCATTTAAGGAATCTGCTTTGGCCGCCAATAATTTTGAAGAGGTGATTGAGGCGAAAACGCTCTATGGTTATCTCACAGAGGCGCAGAAGGAACTCCCCGGAGTTTTGGAGGCTTATCAGGCATTGCTTGCCAAACAGGAGATCGACGGCTGGACTTCTTTGGGTGAAATTACCGTTCTGAAGGGCCAGACGGATATCAGTATCATGGGTAGCGCTTACACCGATGTTTTGGTGAGCGATCAGAAATTTACAGCCGATAATTTTGAGGCAAGCATCAAAGTGGATGTGTTCGGAAGCAATTGGTTTGGGTTCGGATTGATGGCAAATCCGAAAGGATTCAATTCAGGGGTGACCATTGACACGGCAAAAGAAGATATGGGGATTTTTCTGATGTTCAGTAAGGCAGACGAAACGCATCTTACGGTGCAGGTATATGTAATCAAGTCTTCTTCCGTTGATATGTGGACGGCGCGTCGCGGAGATTTCACCTGCGAAATCGGTGATAACGGAATCATTAAAATCCGTTTCTATCCCGATCAGGACAATCGATATCTTCAGATAGAAGTGAATGGGGAAATCCTTTCGTCCAACCGTGTCCGAATGACAGAACTCAACAGCCTGTTCGGAACGGAGCATAAAGGGTATATTGCAATACAGACTTGTGCGGGAACGGAGGATCCGACTTATTTCAATCTTGTGCTCCGGACAATCAATAATAAATCCGTGTTTGACACGGGGGTGACTGTTCCCGATCCCGGCAATTTGCCCGATTACGAAACGGATTCTTCTTCGACGGGAGGATCGGTTAGCACTCAGCCGGCCGGTGGCGGAAAGACTGCGGTAATTGTGGCTGTCGTTTTGGTGGTCATTCTTGCGGCCGGAAGTGTGGTTTTGGTCATAATGATCAAGAGGAGAAAGCATGAATAAAAGAAAGGGATCGATTCTTTTGGCGACCATGTTGGCGGGAAGTTGTTTGTTTGGCGGTTGCGGAAAGGCGGAGCCTTCTGAAAAGTATCAATATGGCTTCGATCAGTTGGCCGGACCGTTCTGGCGAACGGATACAATTTATAACGAATCGGTTCTGTTGACGCAACAGGAAAACGGGGAGATCTGCGGCAACCTCGCTTTTACTCCTGAAAAAATCATCAGCATTCGCGATTATACGTTGGAAAACGAATTCGTCAGAGGGGAAGACTGGGAGTATCGGGACGGCGCGTTATACGCGCTGCCCGGCTCCGAAATGCCTTTCTTCACGCAGGCACAGATGGCGGGGGAAGGTGTGGCGGACAATTCCGCGATCAAAGATTGTCGGGAGGAAGCCGAGGAGCCTTATTCCATTTTGTTTACCAGCGCCATGACCTTGTTCCTTCACCAGGTGTTTGTGACTTATGAGTATGTTCCGGAAGAAATGGCGGATTTTCCCGTTCAGGAATATGCAGGAGACAAACTTCCGGCGTTGCAGGAGTCGATAGAAGGTGGTTACGACTTGACGATTTTAGTACTCGGCGACAGCATTTCGGGCGGCGGGCAGTCGTCATCCGGAGCCAATCTGGAACCTTATTGTCCCAATTGGGTGGATATTTACGGCACTGCCGTACAAAATGAAATAAATCGGAGAAACGGCACCAATTGTATTGTGACTGTCTACAATAAATCGGTCGGGGGGATGTCTTCGGCGCATGACATTGACTTGGCTTATTCTCCCGACGGAAAGTCTACTTGGGCAGAATATTATACCCGGATGTATAATCCCGATCTCGTTATTATCGCACACGGCATGAACGATGGTACGTGGTATGTTCCCGAAGAGGAATTCAAGGAAAATCTCAGTACGATTATGAGGCAATGCCAAAGCCAGAGCAGCAAGGAACTGGATTTTATCATTGTGGGCTGTATGCGTCCGAACGACAACGGCGCGGGCTGGCGCGGATCGGCCGGACGAGACGGGAAATTCCCGGAAGGGTATTTGGGTACCCCGTGTTTCAATCTGCAATCTACTTACCTGGATTGTATGAAAGAGCTGGAAGAGGAAAACAGTCATGTCGTTTATGTTGAAATGTGGGAAAAGCATACCCGCTTGTTACAGAATAAAAAATATGAAGACATGACGGTCAACAACCTCAATCATCCCAATGATTTTATTATCCGGCTGTATGCGATGTCGATGATTGATGTTACTTTGCCGAGGTGAGCCAGTGAATAGGGCTTTGATAAATTTCAAAAAAAGATGTACCAAAGGGGTGGCCGCAATACTCGGTTTAGTTTTCTTTTCAGGTATTGCGTCGTGCGGAAGTCCCGCGGAATCGAAAACTTCGAATCCGGAAGGAATTCCGGCCGGTGCCGTCAACGCGATTCGCGATGAATTTTTTCGTGCCGGAATTGATGTTCTTGGTACGGATGCCATCAATGAAGGCAGGACAAAATTCGGTTTTTTGGATTATGAGGGAACCGCTTCGGAAACGGGCATGAATGACGGGCACATGAAAGAACGGGCTTGGGAACTTACGCAATGGGCCAGTCGGGAAAGCCTTGCGGAAGTATGCAATGCAGAGAAGACGGAGGACGGAACTTATATTTATTCCAATACATATAAGGAAGTTGCTGTCAATCCGAAGAAAGGGACGATCCTTTTGCGCGTGAATGGCGGTTTGGAATATGATTTTAAACCTCGTACGACAGAGACTTCCTGGGTGCATCTGCTGATCGAACAAACGCCGGTCAAATACCTTTATCGAGATGTAAAAAGCCTGACGGCATATGTTGACTTTTCTGTAGATGAAATTAAAAATTATCTCGGAGAAAGCGAGTACAACACTTCCGTTCACGCGGCGCAACTCGTTTGGTATTTTCGTTTGCGCAATCAAAAAGGGGAACAGATCTGGTTCGGAATTCCTCTTTATGATAATCGTGAAGAAGAGCGGGGATATGCGGGCGGAGAGGTTTTTTCCTATGATAAAGGCACGCAAAGCGCCATTTACAGTATGGATAAAGTGTTTTATCTCGGGGAAGAGGGCGCCAAGGTTGGGGAAAGATATCAATGTGTAATACCTTTAAATTCGGCTTTGGAGTTCTGCGTAGAACAATCGACAGCCAGCGGGGCTTTTTCAGAAGGAACTACGGCAGACGATTGTTACCTGACCAGTATGAATATGGGTTGGGAAGTTCCGGGCACTTTTGATTGTCAGGCGACTTTTTATAAAATCGGCCTTTATGCAGAGAAGTTGTAATCTGTCATTTTGGGATTTTCCCGATTGTTCAGGGGACGGCGTCTGTTCACAGACGCCGTCCCCTGAAAGTTTTGAGAATGATGTAAAGTCGAGGATGTTTTAAGGCAGAAAAGGAGGCTGAAGATGAAGGGAATCATATTCGATCTGGACGGAGTGCTGTTGAGCACGGACGAACTGCATTACCGGGCGTGGAAAAAGATCGCAGACAAACTGGGAATCCCCTTTGACCGGAAGATCAACGACCGGTTGCGCGGAGTGTCCCGAGAAGCGAGTTTTGAAATTATTCTGGAAAAATATAGCGGAAAACTCGGCGAGACAGAAAAACGTGAATATTGTAACGAGAAAAACGAATTTTACAAGGAATTATTGCATACTTTATATTCATATACCGGACGGATCCTGCTTGTTTGACAGCCGGTCAGATGAATTTGTCTGCCCCGGGCAATTTTGGTTTGCGTCATCAAAATCGGTTGCAGGAGGCGGATCCGATTGTTTTTGGAAAGAGCAGAAATCTTGAAAACGTCAAAATAAAAAGTTGACGAAAGGGGTAGATCTGTGCTATTGTATTGAAAAGCGGGAAAACAGTCTGTACCCCGGGTTTCGTTTCAGAAACGGTAGGGCGACAAAGGCAAAAACCGAAAAGTTCCGGAATGGGCCGGGCTTCGGTCGGAAAACCGGATAAAATTTTTCCAATAAGAGGCGGAAGGAGAAAAGGGATGATTACGTCCAATTTGTTGTTTTGCATGCAACACCTTTACGAGGATGATTATTTCGGGGAAGAGCATTCGCATCCTTGTTACGAGCTTGTGTATTATTGTGAAGGCGAGGGCAGTGTTTCGTTCAGCAAGAAGGAGTATCGGTTTCGCAAAGATATGTTTATGGTTTGCTCGCCGGAAGTAAAACATATTGAACGCGGGGCGAAAGGCACCAAAGTGCTTTATATCGGGTTCGAGCTGTACGGGGATAACATCACTTTGCCCGACGGTCTTTTTGAGGAGGAAAAGTACGGGGTGAAAGAGTATCTCGAAAAAATCTATTATGAAACAAAGCACTGGACGACTTTTTCCTATCAGCTGATCAATCTTTTCTGCACGATCATCGCCATCAAACTGGTCAATCGCTCGGACATCGGAAAGGAGATGGAAGTCATCCGCAATTTCGACAACATAATCGGCTATATTTCCTCCAATTACCGGGAGGACATTCACGTCAAAAAACTGGCGGAAATGTCGGGATACAGTTACGATCATTTCCGGAAACTGTTTGCCAAGCAGTTTCATATCAGCGTCAACGATTTTATTTTGCAGAAGCGGATCGACGCGGCGAACGATATGTTGAAATCCGGTGAATATCTCATCAAGGAAATCGCGTCCGATTGCGGATTTTCTTCGGTGGCGCAATTTTGCACCAAATACCGGGAAATGATGGGAATCAGCCCGAAACAAATGCAAAAGAAGGTGAAAATGGATTCCAAAGACATCGAAACGGACAAATTTTCGGAAGAAAAACCGGAAGAGGACGGCGTTGCCGGCTCTGACGGCGAAGCATAAAAAATTTTGAATTTCGGAGATATATATTCAAAAAAGGTTGTCTTGCCGAAATGGTATTGACAATCTTTTTTTCTTGCTCTATTTTATAAATGCGCAGTCCGGGAGGCCGGAAAAGGGCGGAACGGGCTGAAAAGCGGAGGTCGGGCAGAATGAATCTGATAAAAAAAATAAAGCGGGCGGTCTGTCTCGCGGGGGCTGGGATACTTATGTGTTCGGGATTTTTCGGTTGCGGTAAAAAGGGACTTCCGCTGGACGCGGGACACGGCATCGCCGATCAGAGCAATCTTTTCGGCATGTGCTATCTGTTGGAAGAACGCAGCGCGGAGTCGCTGGATATTCAGACGGAAGTGCAGCTGATGAAAAATCTCGGCGTAAAGACAGTGCGGCAGTGGATGCACTTCACCCATTTCATGAGCAGTCCGACAGAGCTGATACAAAACTGTGAAACGACGGAAAACATGCATAAACTTTTGGCCGAATGTGAAGAGGCGGGAATGGTGAACATCGGCATGAATCACCACAACTTCTGCACGACGCGCGCGAAAGCCTCTCCGACGGCAAAGCCGTTTTCCCGCGACGTGTCCGAGGGCAGCGAATATGTACAGTGGCTGAACGACTACTATGAATCCTGGAAGACGTTGGTCGGGGAATTTCCGGAAGTGATGTATTGGGAAATCGACAACGAAGTGAACAATCCCGATTTCATGACGGACGGCGGAGACAAAGGCTCGTCCGCGTACAGCGTGAAACAGATGGCGGAGATTGCGACGGACATGTTCTATTATGCGACCCGCGCCATTCATGAAGTCAATCCTAAGGCGCAGAGCATCATGGGCGGACTGACCGAGCCCACGGGACTGGGCAAAGGAAATACCGCTAATTTCCTGCAGATGCTGTATGATAATATCGCCAGCGGGGAGTACGGCTATTTTTATGGAATCGAGGATTCCTCGGACGCCTCGAAAAACCCGGACGATTATTTTCAGATCGCCTGCTGGCATCCGTATATGTCCAATTTCAACAAACAGCACTTCATAGACATCAATAACGAGTATTATGAGATCATCCTCCGCAACGAGGGCAAGCACAAAAAAGTCTTTTTTACGGAAATCGGCTGGAACGACGACGCGATCGGGGGCGAGGCGGTCTCCGTGGACTTTACGGAACAGATGTATGACGCTCTGAAATCCATGCCCTATGTGGAGACGGCGAACCTGTTCAAACTGTACGACAACGGCACGAAAAACAACTGGGACGGACCGTCGTATCTGTATTTCGGGCTTTTCCACGATCCCGATCCCGCGCATGTCTATACTCCCTGCGAATCGAGCACGGAAGCAATCAACATCGACGAAAACGGGTACTGCATACCCGGGGCGCCCAAGAACAGAGCTTATGAATATCAGCGGCTGGCGGGCGGCAGCGGAAATTTGGGGCTCCTGGCGGAAAAGTGATTTTGCGGAACAGGGAATTAAAAAAATAAGGCAAACGGAAAAAGCGATAAAAAAGAGCGGGTAAAACAGGATGAAAGGGACGGAAACGAAGAAACCGAGACAATGGCTGGCGGCGGCGATGGCGGCGGTTATGCTGCCGGCGTGCGCCTGCGGGGGCGGAACGGGCAGTTCGCCGGAGAGCGGAAGTCCGTCCGGTTCCTCTTCTGCCGCAGAAGAACTGCCGCTTACGCCGGATTACGGCATCGCCGATCAGAGCAATTTATACGGGATGTGTTATCTGCTGGAAGAGCGCACCTACTGGGGTTCTCCCTTTACGGATGACGACATTGCGACGGACATTGCGCTGATCAACAATCTCGGCTGCCGGACGGTACGGCACTGGATGCACTGCGTGACGTTGATGAGCGATCCGCAAACGCTTGACGAAGAGGCGTGCGCGCTGATGCACAAAGCGTTGGAAGAGTGCGAACGCTATGGAATCGTCAATATCGGCATGAATCACCACAACTTCAACGGCGGGGTGTCCAGTGTGGGCAAGCTCCGGCGGAACATGACGAAGGGCAGCGAATACATCGCCTGGCTGGAAGATTATTATACGACCTGGTACACGCTGGTTTCGGAATTTCCGGAAGTGCAGTACTGGGAGATAGACAACGAGCTGAACAATCCCGATTTCATGTATGACGCTTATGACAGGAGTTTCTTCACGCCGGAGGAGATGGCGGCGATCTCGACGGATATGCTGTATTATGCGACGCGCGCCATTCACGACGCCAATCCCGAAGCGCAGAGCGTCATGGGCGGATTGACCGAGCCTTTGAGCCTCGGCAACAGTGATTTTGAGGGTGGACGGCCGTCCAACGTCTGGTTTTTACAGGCGATTTACGATAATATCGCCGGCGGGGAGTTCGGATATTTTTATGAGGAGGAATCGGAGGAGGACGCCTCGCTCGATCCCGACGATTATTTTGACGTGCTTTCCTGGCATCCTTATGTCTGGGACCGGGAGTTGGACGAGGATTATTTTGTCGAAGAGAACAACAAAGTCTACCAGGTGGCGCTGGACAACGAGGGAAAACACAAGAAAGTGTTTATCACGGAAGTGGGATTTGCCGATTTCACCCGCGGCGAAGGGGTGGTGACGGAATCAATCGTCAAGATGTTTCATGCCATTTCCACCCGGATGCCGTACGTGGAGACGGTCAACCTGTTCAAGATGTACGACACGGCGACAAACAGCTGGGCGGGGAGCGCGGAGGACAACGGTTATTCCCGGTACGGATTTTTCTATGACCCCGATCCGGGGCGGGCGTATTACAGGCTGGACGAGGAAAATCCCACGGAGACGACGGAGGAACTCTGTATTCCCGGCGCGCCCAAGAAACAGGCGTATGCCTTGCAGGAACTGGCGGGCGGGAAAGGTCCGCTGACCCTCTGGGGCGGAGAAAACTGAGACGGGCGGTTCTTCGCCGTCTGAGGTATTCGATGAAAGAAACGCGGGAAAAAGCGGAGGCGGCGGAATCCGTAAAAACGTAAAAATGCCGGAAACGGCGGAAAAATACCGGTTGCAAGCGGAGCGGAACTTCTCCATAAAAATCGGACAAAAAATTCATAAGGAGCGGAAAGATGAAAACACTCAATCGAAAAACGGCGGTATGGTTGGCGGCGGTGCTGTGCGCGGGAACGCTGGGAACGGGCACGGTTGCGCTTTCGGCGGCGCGAGCGGAGGACGCAGCAGCGGCTCCGGATCTGTCGGAAAGCTATAAGATCGGGGATTTGCCCTATCATACCCATTACAGCAATTTCGGCTATTACGATGCGGGCTATGTGAAATACGTCATGAAGGCGGGCCGCTTTGACGCGTCCGCGGCGGAGTACGGCCTGACGGCGTTTGACACCAAAGCCTCGGACAACAAGATTACGCTGACGACCAAACCGGGGCTGGAAATCGAAAACTGGCGCTGGACGTTTGCGGACAATACCAGCGTCGTCATCGAAATTCAGTCGGCGATCACGGGCACGATCACGTTTGATTACTCGTCGGTGCAACTGGGCGGCTGGATGGACGCCTGGAACACGATTTACACGGTACATCGCAAAAACGCGGAAACGGGCACGCTGGATACGCTGGTCAATTATTCGCAGGGCAGGGATTCGGTGAGCGGCGCAACGCTGACGGACGCGGGCAGCACTTCCGGCGCCACTTATACCATTTCCGTCGACGTCAAAGCCGGGGATACCGTCTATTACGAAGTGGGCTCGACGGCCGGCCGCAATCTCCAGGAAGTGACGAACGCGAAAATCGTCGCCAACCCGACGGAGATCGGCGAAGCGGTGGTTGCCGCCTATTCCAGGAAGCTGGACGCGCAGGTGGCGGCGCTGACCAAAGAGAATTATGCCGAGTCGGACTGGGCGCTCATCGAAGGGTATGTCAGCACCTTCAAATCGGGGACCTATGAGACCGCAGAAGCGCTTTACACGGCCTATACGACGGCCAAAACAAGCATAGAAGCGGTGCGGCCCGACCCGCTCAAAGACAAGAGGACAGAGCTTCTGAATTCAATCGGAGAGTTCTATAACGGGCTGGACAAAAACAACTATACGGCGGAAAACTGGACGTTGGTCGAAACGGCTTATAACGAGTTCGTGACGGGCGCGGAGGCGTGTGAGACGGAGACGGAATTGCAGTCGCTCTACGACGAAAAATATGCGGCGATGGACGCCGTGAAGGCCTATAAGCAGGACTTTGCCTATCTCGATTATCCCTCGAAGATGAATGCGAACGGGTATGACTGGATAGAGGGCGACGTGTTCGACACCAAACTGTACGCGGGCGGCGTGGAAAGCGGACTCAAAGAATTTGACAGCAAGGGCGCCAGTGAGAACATCATTTACAATGCAGAACTGAATGCGGGGCTGGGCGAAGGAACGTACGCCTATTACGCGGAGAACTGGAAATGGTACATCGGCCGGGACGCGGGCATCATCGTCGCCTATAAAGCAAAAGCGGATTGTAAGATCGAGATCACGAACACCCGGATTGCTTCGGGCAGCGGAAACAACGGCTGGACTTCCGATTGCGTTCTGACCGGTTACATTCTCCGCGGGGAGGACGTAAAGAAAATCTCTTCCGTCAATGCCCCCGCTTCCGACGAGGATTTCAGCGGAACGTATTACCTGAAAGAGGGGGACGTGCTCTACATCGAATTTGCCTCCTTCACGATCAATGCGGGCGACGTACGGAACACCGAGGCGCCTTACGGTATGAAAGCTGCGGGAGACAGCACGGCGTTCGACGAAGCGGCGTATGCGGAACAGAATCATGATCTCCCGGCCGAGGTGACGGCGGCGATTGAGGAAAAGACGCAGGCGCTCAACGAATATTATGCGGGGCTGAAAGAAGCGGACTATTCCGCGACCAACTGGCTGACTTTGTCCGACTATATCGCGCAGTTCGTTTCCAAGTGCGAAACGGAAGTGGACACGGTGGAGGACGTCACCGCGCTGTACGAGAGCATTTTTGCGGAAATGCAGGCGGTTCCCACGCTGGCGCAGGCGGAAGCCGAATTAAAGGAGACGCTGGAAGGGTATGTCGCCGAATTGCAGGCGGAGTATGACAGACTCATCAAGGAGAACGAATATACGGCGGAAAACAAGGCCGCGCTGGATCAGGCGCTGGCGGACGGCATTGCGCAGATTCGTGCGGCGAAGAGCAAGGCGGCGGGCAACACGGCACGCAGGGAAGCGATCACCGCGCTTGGCGCCATCGAGAAAAAGGCCCCGGCCAAAACCGGCGGCTGCGGCAGTGCGCTGGGCGTCGCGGGCTTATTGACGGGGTTGTCGGCGCTCCTTGTCGGCGCGGCGGTACTCGGCAGGAAAAAGCATTGAGTTCGCGGGATTGACGACGTATATGCGCCCGGGAGGGCAACCGGACGGGATTCCGGATGGAACGCCGGGCGCAGGAAACGCCGTCCTTTGAGGGCGGCGGAGAAAAGGGAAAAGAGGATGAAACACATCAGAATCGTGACGGGAACCCCGTTGAAAAAGACGAAGCGGGAAAAAGCCCTGGAATACATAAAGAGATTCTGGCCGCTGTATGCGATGTTGCTGCCCCTGCTGATCTATTTTGCGATTTTCAATTACTATCCGATGACGGGGCTTCAGCTTGCCTTCAAGGATTATTTTGTGCGCAAGGGAATCTGGAACAGTCCCTGGGCGACGAACGAAGAGGGCGCGCTGGATATCCTGAAACATTTCAAAAAGCTGTTTGCTACGTCGGAATTTACGACGACGCTGAAAAATACTCTGCGCATATCCTTTCTGAAACTGCTGTTCGGTTTTCCGGCGCCCATTCTTCTCGTGCTTTTTCTCAACGAGATGACGTCGATGAAGGCGATGAAATTCGTGCAGTCCGTGTCCTATATTCCGTATTTCATCTCCTGGGTAGTGCTCGGCGGTATTTTTCTCTCGATCGACAAATCCGAGGGCTTTCAGGCGATCATGCAGGCGGTGTTCGGGAAGCAGGTGCATTTTTTCAGCAACGACGTCCTGTATCTCGTGTTTCTGGTCGCTTCCGACATTTATAAGGGTATGGGATGGGGAACGATTATCTATCTCGCCGCACTCATGAACGTGGATCCGCAGCTCTATGAAGCGGCCGATCTCGACGGAGCGGGCAGGCTGAAAAAGATGTGGTACATCACCCTCCCGGGACTGTTGCCGGCCATTTCCATCAATATGATCCTCAGCCTTTCCAACATCATGTATGCGGGGTTCGATCAGATTTACAACACTTATAACACAGTCGTTTCCGGCTACGGAAAGACGCTGGAACTGTATTTGTTTGAACTGGGCGTGACGGGCGGAGATTATCCGCTTTCCACGGCGGTGGGACTGTTCAATTCCACGGTGGGGTGCATTCTCGTCATCATCGCCAACAAGTGTACCAAGCTGATGGGAGGGGAAGGAATATGGTAAGCGGAGAAAATCTCGGAAAACTCACCTTCCGTCAGAGGGTGAAAAGGACTTGCAAACGGCTTTTCGGCGGTACGGGCAAGGAACGGGCGTTCAACATCACCCTGTATGCGGTGTTCGCTCTGTTTCTGGTCGTCATGCTGTCCCCGTTTGCCTATGTGATCGTCGAATCGCTCAAATCCAAGGAACTGGTGAACGATGTGCCGACGCAGATCTGGGGATTTGCGGCCTATCAGGCGGTGCTCGGCGGCAGTGAAAGTATTCTGCGCACCTTCCTCAATACGGTGTTCGTCACCGTTTTCGGCACGGCGTTTGCGGTTGCGCTGACCACGGTGGGCGCCTATCCGCTCTCGAGGCGGAATCTCAAAGGCAGGCAGTTTTTTCTCGGCTATATCCTCGTCACGATGCTGTTTTCGGGCGGACTCATTCCCTTCTATCTGCTCATCCGGAACGTCTTGCAGCTCACGGACAGCTATTGGGTATATATCCTGGTCGGCGGCGCGGGGGCGTTCAACGTCTTTATCGTAAAGGGATATTTTCAGGGAATTTCCGAAGAACTTTACGAGGCGGCGGCGCTGGACGGCGCGGGGGAATTCCGGATTTTCGTCTCGGTATATCTTCCGCTTTCCAAACCCATCATCGCAACGATTGCCCTGTGGGTTGCCGTGGGCAAGTGGAACGACTACATGACGGGGCTTCTGTATATCAAGAGCGGCGACAAACTGCTCATTCAGAACACGCTCAGGGGGATGCTTTCCAAAGCGTCGAACACTTCGGGAATGGGCGGCGGTTCCGATCAGATGGCGCTTTCCGAATCCATCAAGATGGCGGCGGTCGTCGTGTCGCTCGTTCCCATTATGTGCGTATATCCTTTCGTGCAGAAATATTTCACGAAAGGCGTGATGCTCGGCTCCGTCAAGGGATAAAGCCGGACTGTGAGGTGATTATGAAAAAATATATTATCGATACGGATATCGGAGACGATATCGACGACGCATTTGCGCTGGATCTGGCCCTGAAAAAGGACCTCGGGCTTCTGGGCGTAACCACCGTGTTCCGGGATACGCAGTCCCGGGCGCGCATCGTGAAAAAGCTTCTCCGGCTTTACGGGAAACAGTTGCCCGTATATGCGGGATACGGAGCGACGCTGGACGGCAGGGAGGATAAAGGGCGGCTCTGTCAGTGGACGCCCGATCTGGACAATCCGGAGTACCGGCCCGACAATTCTTCCCCGGAAGCCGCCGTAGACGCGATTCTGGACGCCGCGCGCAGGTACGGAAAGGAGTTTTATCTTCTGGCGATCGGGCCGCTTACCAATGTGGCGAGGGCCATTCTCAAAGACCGCGAAACGATGTTGAAGTGCGGCGGGCTCATCATGATGGGCGGGGATTTCGTCAACCACTATGTGGAATGGAACATCCATTGCGACGTCGCGGCCGCGGAAATCGTGTTTTCCTCGGGAATGGAGATCGTCGCTTTCGGACATGAAGTCACTTCCCGGGCGCGGCTGACCCCCGTACAGCAGGAGTATGTGTTTTCCATGGCGCAGGACGAATATCATGCTTATCTTGCAGAGCTTTCCCGGCTCTGGCACCGTTCCAAGCCGACAGGTTTTCTGATGGTCCTTCACGACGTGCTGGCGGTACGGTATGCGGTAGAGCCGGAGTTCTGCCGTCTGCGTTGTGCGCCCGTAGGGCTGGAACACTCCGGGAAATATACGTCCGGAATGACGGTGAATCTCTCCGCCATGGACCTTCTCAACGTTCCCGAAATGTGTACCGTGCGATATGCCGCGGAAGTGGATATTGCGGAGTTTATCGGATATTTTATGAATGAAATCGGTTATCGTGCCGAAGGAGGAAAAGCGATTTATGAAAAAGTTCTTGACAACAGCGGTAAATTTATGCTTGATCGGAGTGCTGACCGCCGGTGTGACGAGCTGCGGCAATCGGGGAAATAACGACGGGAGCTCGGCGACCATCCGGATTTTTACCTATTCCGGCAATGAATTTGAAGCGGTGACGATGGATTCCGTCATGAAGAAAATCGAGGACACGGTAGGGGTAAAAATTGCCTTTGAGGGGGCCGTGGCGGACGATTACTATACCAAGCTCACGCCGATGATGGGATCGCAGGACTGGCCGGACATCATCTGGAGCGACCCGGAAAATTCCGGGGGTGCTTTTCAGAACTGGTCGGATCCGCGGCAGGAAATGCTGTACAACCTCGACGATCTGCTCACCGGGAATGCGGAGCGCTATCCCTATCTCACCAAGCTCATTTATTCCGATCAGTATAAGAACATCATCTATCACGAGGGGCATTATATCGTGCCTGCCGTGCAGACTTCGACGGCCTGGGCGATTTACTATCGCGCCGACTGGCTGGAACAGATCGGATTCGTGGATGAATCGGGCAATGCGAAAGCGCCCGTGACGTTGGACGAATTTGAGTATGTGATGAGCCGTTTTTCCGGCACGGGGCTCTTTACCGACGCCAACGGCCAGAAGACGGGGCAGACGTACGGCATTTCGCCCAACACGCAGAATTTCTATGTCAATCCGCTGTACGGCGCATTCGGTATCACGCCCGACTGGGACATTACGGAAACGGGTGACGTCTCCTATATGTACGCCCGGGAGGAGTTCAAACCCTATCTCGAATGGATGAACGCCATGTATGAAAAGGGATATATCGATCCCACTTTCAATCAGAACGTAGGCTTCACCGACCGTGACGCGTGGTATAACGGAAAAGTCGGCTGCATCATGACCAACGGGGAAGGTCACATGGAATGGGTGATCGGCAATCTGGAAGCCGCGCAGGGCGCCGATAAAGTCATCGTCGGCCCGCCGCTTGAAGGGACCGGCAACGTTTCCGAACTCACCGGCTGTACGCTGGGCGTAAAGGGGGAAAAAGGCTATTCCAACTGGGGCGGTTATTACGGCGGCTATGCGATCACGCAGGGCACGAAGGATCCGTACAAGACGCTGGATCTGCTGGAATACCTGATCTCGCCCGAAGGCTCTATGCTGAGGCTGTACGGAATCGAGGGAACCCATTATACGCTGGATGACAACGGCAACGTAATCGTCGATCTGGACGGCCGCAATGCCGAGCGAATCAACTATTTCGAGGACGTCACCAATCCGGACGGCACCAAGAGCTGCGCCGGACTGCATAAGATGGGAAGCCGTTTCGGTTACAATGTGGACTGGGACTATTTTGAGGAAACGGGAAAGATTGCCGTAGCCACCGACATCGGGGCGCTGTATCCCAAATACCGGGAATATGTACAGCAGGCTCTGGAATATACCAAGGATATGCAGACGTCTGTACTGCTCAACGTGACGGCGTTTCCGTCGACGATCGATTCCAGAAAATCCGAGGTCATGAACATCGCTTCGCAATTTGTCAATAAAGCGATCGTCGGGACAGTCAACCTGACTTCCGACTGGACGGCGATGCTCAAAGACCTGGATAACGCGGGGTACCAGACAGTGCGCTCGGTCATGCGCGAGACGGCCGAAGAACTGGGCATTATCGGCTGAGCAGCGGCAAAACGACGGAAGAGCGGAACCGGATAAATCCGTAATCTTTGACAAAAGGGAAAAAGGATGAAAAGAATGCGACCGCTTGCGGCGGCACTGGCTGCGCTTCTGTTTGCCGCCGCGCTTCCCGCCGGTTGCGGCGGGAAAGAAGAAAAGAACGATCGGTTTGACGAAACCGAGATCGTGCTCAGTTTTTCCGCGATGAGCGACATCCACCAGCAAAAGGACAAAACCGCCTATGCGGATAAATTGCTCAACGCTCTTGACTATGCGGAGGAACTCAACGGAGGACCTCTCGACGTCGCATTGTTTGCGGGCGATCTCACCGAGGAGACCTGGCGGCAGAACAACGAGGACTATTCCGCGGAGTATAACGCAGACGTTGAAATGCTGAAAACGACTTTGGAGCGGGGATTGGATCTGGAGGAGACGGGCGTGTTTTACAGCCTGGGCAATCATGACACCGATCCGTCGGTGCTCGGCGAGGAGATTATGGCCGGAAAGCCGGAACTCTTTTACAATCAGCTCGGAGAAGAATTTTTCCGGATTGACGCCGCCGATTCCCGCCCGGAAGACGGGCTCAGGCACGCGGTGGTCAACGGTTACCATTTTCTTGCGGTGAAACCCGACTATTATTGGACGCTCCGCGGGTATTCGGAGGAAACTCTGCAATGGCTGGACGCCCGCATGTCGGAAATCACGTCGGAAAATCCCGATCGGTATGTGTTCGTGACGGCGCATCCGCCCGTGTACGGCACCGTGTTCAGGTCTTACGCCAACGACTGGGCGGACCGGGACGTGGCGGACGTGCTTGCAAAATATCCGCAGGCCGTCTATTTCAGCGGACATGTGCACAACGTTCTGCAGGACGAAGTTCAGATCAGTCAGAGCGGAGGGTTTACCCAGCTCGATTGCGGCAGCGTGAAATATACGGCGGTGATGAATAACATCAACGACGCCGGAGCGACGTTTGACAATTCCGTCGGTACGCGCATCGACGATTTTTCCCAGGGACTTCTGGTGCAGGTGGACGCAAACGGAAATATCCGCGTCACCCGTTGCGATTATTATCGCCGGAATACGATCAAGCAGGCCTGGGAACTCTCTTATCCCAAAGCGGACAAGACGCATCTGCTCGCGTATGACAACGAACGGCGGCAAAGCGAGAATAAGGCGCCCGAATTTGCCGAAGACGCGGTGTTTTCCGCGACCATGTCGGGAAATACGCTCCGCCTTCAATAGTCGGCGGCGGAGGACGACGACATGGTGCGTTACTACCGGGTGACCGCATATCAGATGTCGGACGGAAAAAAGACAAAACTCGGCACATACAATCTCGCCACGTTTACGTATCTTTATGACCAAGCGGAGGAGATGCCCGAGACGGTTTCGTACGAGAGGAAAACGGAATATTCGGGGGAACTGTTTTTTGAATGTCGTGCAGTGGACGTATGGGGCGCGACGAGCGAACCGATCGAAACGGTCTTGGAAATATAAGAGCGAAAGAAAAATCCGGACGGGTGAAGTGAGACCCGAAATCCGGAAAAAATGAATCGGATAGTCCGGAAAGGGGTTCGGTGTTTTGCCGGACTCCTTTCTTAAATTTACGGAAAGATTCGCTTGTTGCCTCCATAAGATGTATATTTTTACATATATTTGTCCGGCTTTTGCATGAAATTTTCTACGCGCTTAAACTTTATTTTCATAGTGCCGCATTTCTGCTTTCAGACCGCCCGGGGAAAATTTCATCGCTCCGTTCTTTTGCAATGTCCTCCGCACGGAATGAATGAAAGATTTATACGGCGTTTGCCGCAAAATATCGAAGAAAAGTGTTTTATGGTGACCTCGGACGGGAGATGTGCGGATAAGGGCCCGTATGAATGGAGAAGCGAAGAAATCGTAAGGAAAAAACATGTTCGGAGTATATAACTTCCCTTAATATATAGCGCTGAATAATAAAAAATCAAACATAAAAAAACGGCAGAAAAATTCCTGAAAATCCGGTCAGAACGTTGCAAATAAAAGGGGGTTGTGCTATAATAATTCTGCCTTCGTCAGGAGGCCGAAAAAATATTTTTATGAGGGATTTCATGAAGAGAATTTTACCCGCATATCCTTTGTTTGTAAAGGACCCGAATTTTTCGATCTGGTCTGTCACAGAGGCGCTGAACGCGTCCGAAACGGAAAGCTGGTGGGGCGCGAAAAAGAAACTGTACGGCTTCCTCCGTACGGGCGGAGAAGTCTATTGTTTTCTGGGCAAAGCGTCGGAATTTGAAAATTGCGGCGTGAAAGCGGCGGAACAGCTTTCGCTTTCCGTCACGGCATTTTCGACGGATTATCGCTTCAAAGCGGGTGCGGCGACGCTGGAACTTCGTTTCGTCTCTCCCCTGCCCCCCTCCGATCCCGATCTGTTGTCCATGCCCGTCTGCTATATGGAGTATAAAGTTACGGGCGTGAAGGACGCGGAAATTTCTCTGTTCGTCCATCGCGGAATCGCTTACAATGATCTTCCGCAGAACCCGAACAAAGGGGTCCGGGGCGGCGTTTTGTCGCTCGGCGGGTTTGAAAGCGCTTTCCTGGGGCTCAAACGTCAGCTTCCGCTCTCCAACAACGACGACGCGATCGGCGCGGACTGGGGATATTTCTATCTTTCCGGCGAAAGGGCGTATTTCCTGGATGAACGCTCGTTCGCCGCATACCTGTCCTGCGGGAAAAAGGAATTTTCCTGCGCGGGCGAGGAACGCTATATCGCCGGAATGAGTTCCGCACCCGAGGGGGCGCTGATGCTCGGCTATGACGATGTGGTGTCCGTCGATTATTTCGGCGATCATCTGAAAGGCTGGTATCTCGAAAAGCATACCGTTCTCGAAGCGCTGGAATACACTTTTGCACGGCGCGCACAGATCGACGCAAAACTGGCGGCGGAGGACGAAAAGCTGAAACAAGCGGCGGCCGCATACGGGGAGGAATATTATCATATCCTTGCGGCTTCCCTCCGGCAGAGCGTGGCGGCGCATAAACTGGTGCGCGACCGGGAGGGAAATCTGCTGTTTTTGTCGAAAGAGTGCTGTTCCAACGGCTGTATTGCCACCGTGGACGTCAGTTATCCCTCCATGCCGTTGTATCTGCTCACCAATCCGGAACTGGTGAAGGGAATGATGCGGCCCATTCTGAAATTTGCGAAAATGCCCGTCTGGACATACGACTTTGCCCCGCATGACGCGGGGACGTATCCGTCCTGCTGCGGTCAGGTGTACGGATTGAACGAATCGCCTTCCCGTTTCCACGGGGATTATACAAAAAAGGACTGGCCGGAGACGCATTTCCCGATTTACCTGCTTCCGGCAAATTTCGACGCTTACGATCTGAACATGCAGATGCCCGTGGAGGAGTGCGCGAACATGCTGGTGATGTTCCTTGCCTGCTATCGTGCGGACGGGCAGATCGGCTTTTTCGACGCGGAATATCCGTTGGCGGAAAAATGGGTGAAATATCTCGCGGAATTCGGACTCCGTCCGGAAAATCAGCTTTGCACGGACGATTTTGCGGGACATCTGAAAAACAACATCAATCTGGCGATCAAGGCGACGGTGGGGATCGCGGCGTATGCGGAACTCGTGACGGCTTCCGGCCGTATCAGAGAAGGGAAAGAGTACCGGGAAATCGCGGAGAAATTTGCGGCGGAGATCGTCGGGTTCAGCGAGAAATACGGACATCTGCCCATCACCTGGGATTCGGACGGCAATACGTTCAGCCTGAAATACAACCTCGCCTTCGACAAACTGCTCTCGCTCGGGCTGTTCCCGCAAAGTCTTTTAGAGAAGGAGACGGATTTCTATCTCGGGAAATTTGCCCGGTTCGGCGTTCCGCTCGACAGCCGCAAGGAATACACCAAGAGCGACTGGGAACTTTGGGCGGCGAGCCTTACGGACGATCCGGTGAAGAAAAAGAAGTTTGTCTCCGCACTGGACGAATTCCTGCAAGGCAGTCCCGACCGGGTTCCGTTTGCGGACTGGTATGAAACCGAAACGGGCGAATATCATTATTTCCGCGCCCGCAGCGTACAGGGCGGCTGTTTTATCCTGTTGCTGGAAAACAAATTGTCCGGCAAAAAAGCCGGGCGTTGAAATCGGTAAACGGCGGCGGGCGGAAAGAGGCCGGCCGGGAGGAAGATAAAATGAAAAAATTGACTCCGGTGCTCAAAGATTATCTTTGGGGCGGTTATAAACTGAAAGGAATGTTCGGCCGGGACAACGGCGGGAAGAAGATCAGCGAAAGCTGGGAGGTCTCGGTGCATCCGGACGGGTTCAGCGGCGCGGGCGACGGTACGCTGGCGGAATACCTGGCAAAAAATCCGCAGGCGGTGGACCGGGAAGGCTCCCCGTTTCCCGTATTGATCAAGTATATCGACGCGGCGCAGAATCTGTCCGTGCAGGTGCATCCCGACGACGAATATGCCCGCCGGGTGGAAAACGACAACGGCAAGACGGAGATGTGGTATATTCTTTCGGCCGACGAAGGCGCGGGCATTTACTGCGGATTCCGCAGAGACACGACGAAGGAGGAGTTTCTCGCCAAAGTCGCGGACGGCACCGTGGAAGAGCTGTTGAATTTCATTCCCGTCAAAGCGGGGGACTGCTATCTCATCAAAGCCGGAACGGTGCATGCGATCGGGGCGGGATGCGTGATCTGCGAAGTACAGCAGAGCAGCAACGTCACCTATCGGGTGTATGATTACAATCGCCGCGGGGCAGACGGGAAACTCCGCCCCCTGCATGTGGAAAAGGCGGTGGACGTCATCAATTTCAAGGCTTTCCGCGATGAAACGGGAACGGGCCTTCCGGAAAATATTGAGGGCGGAAAAATCCGACTGCTTACCAAATGCGATTATTTCCGTTGCCGGGAACTGACTTTGCAGGGCAGGTTCCGCGAGAAGAACGGGGACTCTTTCACGGCGGTGAACGTATTGGACGGAGCGGGCAGTATCGACGGTCAGCCGTTTGAGAAAGGAGACAGCTTCTTCATTCCCTGCGGGGAGGAATATATTTTGGAGGGCTGTGCGAAGATTATTCTCAGCACGGAAAACCGCACCGGTTATTATGCGGGAATTGATCTCGGCGGCACCTTCATCAAATGCGGAATCGTCTCCGAGGACGGAAAAATTCTCGCGAAAGACAAAATCCCCACGGGCAAGGAGCGGGATTATCGGGAAATTGCCGCCGATATGGCAAATCTGGTAAAGAAACTTGCCGCCCGTGCCGGCGTAACCGTGAAAGCGGTGGGAATCGGGTCTCCGGGTACGATTGACAGCAAAAACGGCGTGATCGTATACAGCAACAACATTGCCTGGAAAGACGTGCCGCTGTGCGGAGAGATCTCCGCCCGGCTGGGTCTGCCGACGTATATCACCAACGACGCCAACGCCGCGGCGTTGGGCGAGCATTTCTGCGGCGCGGGGAAGAAATATTCTTCTCTCATCCTCGTGACCCTGGGCACGGGCGTAGGCGGAGGGATTGTCCTGGACGGAAAGCTGTTCGAGGGCAATAAATCCGCAGGCGCGGAAATCGGGCACAGCGTCATCCGCATGGGCGGGGAAAAGTGTACCTGCGGCAGGCGCGGCTGTTTTGAAGCGTACGCTTCGGCCACGGCGCTTATCCGCCAGACCAAAAAGGCCATGGAAAGGGACAAAAACAGCAAGATGTGGCAACTGGTCGGCGGAGATATAGAAAAAGTGGACGGCAAAACGGCGTTTGACGGTATGCGCGCGGGCGACGGGGCGGCAAAACGCGTGGTGAAGAAATACATAGCGTATCTCGCCGAGGGAATCTGCAACCTCATCAACGAGTTCCGCCCGCAGGCGATTCTCCTGGGCGGCGGCGTATGCGCCGAAGGCGACGCGTTGCTGGTACCGTTGAAAAAACAGGTGGATAAAGACCTGTTCGGCGGGGTGGAGTATGCTCCGGTGGAGATTTGCACCGCCAGCCTGGGGAACGATGCGGGGCTTTGCGGCGCCGCCCGCCTTGCCGCCGTCCGTTCCGCCGAATAACGTTTCGGGATTCGGACGGAGCCGGAAGCGGCGTTTTTGTCCGCCGGTATTTTTACCGGTTCGGGCGACAGGCGAAAAGTTCGGACAACAATTAACGAAAAGTTCGGATAACACAGAGGAACCGACGATAACAGACGGCAAAAAACCGAGCCCGGCATCAGACCGGGCTCGGTTTTTTGCATTTTACAATGGGAAAATCCGGACTTTCCGGCTCAGGCGAGGGGCATCGAGATGAGGAAGGTGAGATTTCCGTCCTCCTGCCGGTAAGTGAGATCGCCGTTCATGGAGTTCATGAAATTTTTGGAAATATAGAGGCCGATACCGGTGTTATTTTCGGAGGATTTTTCCGAATAATAGGGGTGAAAGACGTCCTGTTTTTCGCCGATGCCTTTTCCGTCGTCGGTGATGGAGAGATAGCAGACGCCTTTTTTCCTGGCCGCCGAAATCCAGAGGTGACTGCATTCGGAATGTTCGATGGCATTGAAGATGACGTTGCTGATCACCGAATACAGACTGTTGTACTTGGCATAGACGGATATTTTGCAGGGAACGGTTTTGAAAAGGATGCCGTAAGCGGTGCAGTCGGGTTCAAAATCCTCTTTTGCGCGTTCCAGCAGTTCGTTCAGATCAAAAATCCGGGAATTTTCCGCGGCAAAGTTATTTTTGGAATAGGAAGCGAGATCGTTGAAATTTTTTGTCAGTTCTGCAGCTTTATGACAGAGGATATCCACGGTTTTGCGCAATTCGGGATCGGATTCCCGTTGTCTGAGGATACAGAGGAAATTTTCCATGCTGAGGACGGGTTTTTTCATATCGTGCGAAACATAGCGCAGCAGCTGATCGCGTTCTTCGATCATGGTTTTCATTTCCCGGGTCTGAATCTGCACTTCCGATTGCAGATTTTTGGTGAGATGTTGCAGCTGGGATTCCTGGCGTATGAATACGGAGACGCCCAGATAAGTGGTATAAAGCACGATCACCGCGCACATCCAGAACGTAGGATTGGACACGGCGAACATAGTGATGTCAGGCAAGCAGGCGAAAAAACCCATAACGGCAACCAGCAGGGGATTGACGAGGTAAACGAGCTGCAGGCTGTTTCGTTTGGCCGAAAAGGCGGTGGATACGAGCAGTATCAAAGAGAACAGCAGGATCGCGGTGAAAATGTAAGCGCTTTCCCAGGCCGAAAAATCAAACGGCAAAAGCCTCAGCACGAGGACGGAGAAGGCGTAGAAAGACAGCAACACGGTGACGGCAAACCAGGCGCGGAAATGTTTTTTGGAGCGCATGACATGCAGTGCGGAGAGCTGAATAAAAGCCAGCGCAAAGATCCGCAGGGTTTTGAGGAGATAGGGGAAAGAAGTGGCGCCGGTGAGGAAATAGGAAGTGATCAGGATGCCGAAGATGCCGAAGACAATGCACAAATGCGGCAGGAAAAACAGGCTTCTTTTGAGGAAGCACACGAAGATGAACATCGCCGTGATCAACGCGGCCAAAACGCATAAAATCGTGATCAGCGTTTTGTCTTTTTCAACGGCATTGCGGACGATCGATTCGGCGCCGATCAGCGGATACCCCTCGATACCGGCTTCTTTGACGCTCACGGATTCATAATGCAGAGTGACGACGGTTGCCGCGTACAGCGGATCGGGAGAGGTCGCCTGCTGTCTGGGATAAAAAGTGAGATCCAGGAACATGGGTTCCGTTTTCGTGACGTGCGCGGAAGTATATTGCGTGTATTCCGTGTATCGGATAAAATCGTAATCGGAGATATCGCCCGTCCGCTTTACGAGAATAGATTTTACATAGACGTTGCAGGCGGACCAGACGCGGGGTATGTATAAGGTGAAGTGCCAATACCCGTCCCCCTGCAGATAGGGGGCGAGCGCCTGGGACTGTTCTGAAAAGTCGGGGGAAGCGGGGTCGAGATTGCGGATGACGAACACGAAGGTTCCTTTGGAAGCGAAACGGTTGTTCTGCGTGAGCGATACGGGCGTGCCCTGAATTTCGGAGCCCGGCTGCAAAAAGCGGTCGGGCGTATAATTGACGGCGGTGAGGGTATTAAAATCGGTCAGATCGGCAATGGACACCGAAGCGACGTTGGAATTATCCGTTCCGAGCAGGTCCGTATCGGCCGGCGCTTTATGGACGGGCGGAATGCAGAACAGCAAAATCGTTACCAGCAAAGCGCAGCTGAGCAAAGTTGCGGTAAGAATGCAGTAATGCAATTTCCGGAAATGTTTCATGATAAATCTCCCTGCGGAAAGAAAGCATACCCTTTTCCGAATTCCGTGTGAATGATATTTTCTTTAGACAACTCTTTCAGTTTTTGCCGAAGGGTGGAAAGATGTCTGCGTATGGTGGTGGTCTGCAGGCTGGGCGCGGACCAGACCTGTTCGTAAATTTCGTCTGCGGAGAAAAATTTCCCCGGATTCTTCATGAGAAACCAGAGAATATTGAATTCGCTCGAAGTGAGCGGAAGCGGTTTTCCGAAATAGTGTGCAGAGCGTTTACAGCTGTCCAGGCGCAGGCCGCCGTAAACCGAAACGCATTCGTTGTGCGGCAAAAAGCGCAGTTTCATCCGCGCTTCCAGAAGGCGCATAGAGCAGGGTTTGACGATGTAATCCACAACGCCGGCCTGAAACCCTTCGAGAATATTTTCTTCGCTTCCGAGATCGGACAAAATAATCACAGGCGGAAGAGAGGGCAGATTTTTTAATAATTCCAACCCCGAACCGTCAGGCAGAACGACGTCCAGCACGATCATTTCCGGCTGTACATTTTCCAGAATGGCTTTCGCCTCTCGCAGGCAATCTGCTCCCCAGACAAGATTCCCCCTTTCCCGGAACCAGCCCGTCATCTCATTGAGAAGCCGGGAATCATCTTCTACAAACAGTATTCTTCTGTTGATAATATTTTCAGCCAAAGGATAGCCTCCGGTGTTTTTCTGTTTTAAATATTCGGAAGCCGGACGGCGGAGCCTTCAGTCTTCCGATATGCGATTCAATTATACAATATTTTTTTAAAAAAAATCAAGTATCATTAGATTGTTACGATTTGTTACGGTTATAGAAAAAAGGAGAAAAGGACTGGTTGTTTTTGTATAAATATGCTATTATAAAATAGTCCAATACCCATCGGGGGAATGCAATGAAAAATAAGACAGAGAAAATAAAAATAATCCTGATGTCGGTCATTGCCGTGATTTTGTTGCCGATTCTGGCGATTAATCTGACGCTGATCATCAAAGGGAGCATGGACAGGGACACCCCGCCCGATATTTTCGGCATAGCGCCGCTGGCAGTCACATCCGGCTCCATGGAAGGAGATCAGCCGGACAGCTTCCGGAAAGGAGCGCTGATTTTTGTAAAACTCCTGGAGAAAGAGGAAATTATAAAACTGAAAGAGGGGGACATCATCACTTTTCTTTCTTCCGATACTTATGTGACCCACCGTATCAAGGCCGTCCAGCGCGGCGCTTCGGGCGAAGTCCTCGCGTTTGTCACGCAGGGCGACGCGAACTCCGTCACGGACGGGGCCATTCCCCTGGAAAATGTCGTCGGGCAGTGCGTCGGCAGCGTTGAGGGATTGGGGGAATTTTCTCTGTTCATGCAGACCCCCGCGGGCATTCTGCTCTTTGTCGGCGTGCCGGTGGTTTTGTACATACTCATGGACGCGCTCCGCATTTCCCTGTATAACCGCCGGGTCAAAGCGGACAAGACCCGGGAACTTTCGGAAAAAGACGCGGAGATCGAACGCCTGCGCGCCCTGGTTTCGGAAAAGGCCGGACAGGAAGCGAATGAACCGGAACCGAATGAACCGGCGGGACCGGACGGAAAAGAACCGCCCGGGGAACAGGGCGGAAACCCGGAGGCGCAGCCGTAAGCAATTTCAGAAAAGTCCGTTGCCGGCAGGCGGTTTTGTCCGTATGACGGCCGTAACGGCAGTATGTTTGGGGTAATCGTCGCTCCGATCCCACGCGCGGGGCGAAGTTTACATAAAAAATATAGGCAGGAGAAATTAAAATGACGAAAAAAAGAGGAATTTTTTCAAAACTGTTTTTCTCGGTCGTGATGCTGACGCTGATCAGCTGCTGCTTCCTCGGAAGCACGTTTGCGCGTTACACCAGCGGCGGCTCGGGCACGGCGACCATACAGGTAGCGGAGTGGAAGATTTCTGACGGAGAAGGGTTTGTTGACATAAAGACAAAGCAGCTGTCTCCTTCGAAGAAGGAGTATGAGGAGACCAACGGAACGACTGCGGCGAGATCGCACTCCACGGGCAGAATACTGGTCGCGACCATTAAAAATGAAGGCGAGGTCGGTGCGATGGTCACCTTGACTACAGGGGATACGGTGGAGCTTACGGAATTGGATACCGCGACTTATGCTGACGGTACGACAGGCCTTACAATCGAGGCGCTTGATGGAAATCCTCTGCAGACGGAAGTAGAGGCGCTTTTCAGCATCAAACTGTATGTCAATACAACAACGGACTCGGCAGTGGCTGCGACCGAATACGGAAATGGCGATTATGCGAACGGAATCGAGCTGGAGGCCAAGACCGGCGTCGCTTATATCTATGCGGAATTAACCTGGACGTCTGCGGATAGGACATATTACGAAGCTACAACTAACCATGCGCATGCTGAATCGCTGGCGGACGCACTGGACACTTGGGTGGGTGAAAATATCACGGAGATCGGATTTGAAGTCAGCTATACGGCTGTACAGAACACGGAACTTCCCGACGCCGGCGCATAACGCAGGGAAATAAATCATGTGAATAAGGCCGGATTTCTTTTGCCGCGTTTGCCGAGGTGTGGGGACGCGGCGCGGCAAAAGGTTTCGGGCGAGCGCCGGGGGAGCCGGCGCACGAAGAAGTTCAAAAGACCGGAAAAGAGGTAAAACAGATACCGAAGCGGCGGCGGAAACACCGCAGCGGCGGCAGGGAAAAGGGAACCGAAAGGAGTTCGGGGGGCCGGAAGGCCGGAATTACGGAGACAAGGCGGAGACAGATGCAATCGGAAAACGGGTTCAAAAATCCGCAGGAAGGCGGAAAAGACCGGCCGGAAAACAAGGCCGGGGAGACAAAGCCGAAGTTTCAGCACGATGAGACGGTGTGGCTTTCGTTTTACGGACCGCCGCAGCCCGCGGGGGGCGGCGCGGGAAAAGGCGCGGGAAACGGCGCCGGGAAAATTCTGCCCGGAACATCGGGAAACGCAGACAACGCAAATAACGCAGACAATGAAAACAACGTACGGTTCGCGCCGTCCACGGCGGAAACCGCTCAGCCGGAGCCGGAAGACATAGACGTGCGGCTGCCGGAGCGGGCGACGGTGGTGGACGAACAGGGTACCCGGATCGGTAAAGTCCGGGACGGGATCTGGTACGACAAAAAAGACGAGCCGTGCGGCGAGTTTGTAAAGGAATCGACCAACGTATTTGTTTACAAGGGCTCGGCGCGCACGGGTTATCTGGATAAAAACGACAATATACTGACGATGAACAACCGGTATGTGGCGACGCTCCGCCGCCCGAACCGGGCGAGGATTGCCGTCGCGGCATTGCTGGTCGTGTTGCTGACGGCGCTGACGTTTGTACTGAGCGCTTATTTTATGCTCCGGTCGGAGAATTATTATGCGCCGGTGCTGTTCATTGCGACGGAAAACGGGGCCAGCTGGGAGGAGTCGGAAGACCTGCCCGTCTTTTTCAACGATAAATTCGGCGATGAAAAAGCGTATCCGGGCATGAGCGGAAGTTACCGGTTTGTCTTTGAAAACCGGAACGCGGATAAGCTGGAATACTCCCTCCGGTTTGTGGATCAGAACGAATACGGAATCGAAATCGTCTACCGGCTCAAACGGGACAATTCGTACATAGCGGGGGTTTCGGGGTATGTCCGGGCGGAGGAGCTCGGCAGGGAAGCGCTGACGATCGAGCCGGAATCCTCGACGGTGTTCGAGCTGGAATGGTATTGGCGGGACAACGACGCCGCGGACACGGCGGCGGGAGAAAACGGAGCGGTGTATCGGCTGAAAATTTCCCTTTCCGCGCATGTGTTTCACGGCTGAGAGAGTTGCTGAGGGAGTTTATAACGGACTGAGAGTGGACGGACGATGAAAAAAACCTGGCGGATCATCCGGCTGGGCGTGAGGGCGGTTTTGCTGATCGCGTTCGGGGGATTGCTGTTATACAACGGATATATATTTGTGATGCGTTATTTTTTCGGGCAGGGGATGCCCACCGTGTTCGGATTTTCGGCGGCCACGGTGGTTTCCGGCAGTATGGCCGATGAAATCAACGTGGGAGATTTTATCATCACAAAGGAGCAGTCCGCTTATCGCGAAGGGGATATCATCACTTTTTTCGACAATGAAAGCAAGGCTTACATCACCCACCGGATTATTCTGGTTTCGGGCGACACTTACGCCACGAAAGGGGACGCAAACGACGCGCCGGACGCTTTCAGCGTTCCGAAAGAAGCGGTGATCGGCAAAGTGGTGACGGTCTGGAAGGGATTCGGAAAGGCGGTCACTTTTTTACAGAGCCCGGGCGGACTGTTTTGCGTGGCTTGCAGCGGCGTCTTTTTGTGGATTATTTGGGATATAATTACAGGGTGGGTCGAAAAAGAGAAAAATGAGCGAAAAGAAGACTAAAAAATTCCCCATCGTCACCTATCTTTGCTGTCTGCTGGCGGTCAGCATTCTGTTTACGGGCGTGACGTTTTCGAGATATGCCGGATTTACCAGCGGAACGACGGATGTTTCGTTGGGGCGGTTTGCCTGTTCGTATGAAATCGGGGACATGTCTGCCAGCACTTTTTCCAACGCGGAATACTGGTTGCAGCTCAGCGGCGTAGCGACGTCCATGAATAC